>Ga0114923_10000457_pt1 | contig 33069 bp, 29 predicted proteins | sample SumtaG_FD_89578 | JGI IMG/M metagenome (GOLD analysis project Ga0114923, IMG submission 89578) | Deep subsurface microbial communities from Indian Ocean to uncover new lineages of life (NeLLi) - Sumatra_00157 metaG | ecosystem: Environmental > Aquatic > Marine > Oceanic > Sediment | place: near... | reverse complement strand
GGCTCGGATTCACCGAATCCCACGACCTCCAGCTGGGGCGTGGAAACGGGGCGAAGCTCCAGCTCGGTCAACGCAATCGGCAGATGCTTGCGCTGTAATTCCTCCTTTGCCTCTTGCAGAAAGACGTCGCGGCCGAAACGGCTGTCCAGGAAGCTGCGGGGAACGTGCCCCTTTCGGAATCCGGGAACGCGAACTTCTTTGGCATATTCTTTGTATACAGCTTCGATTTGCTGCGAAACACCTTCGACGGGGATCGAAACCTTAATGGTTGCTTCGATCTCCTGCCGATCGGTGATTTGATAGTCAGCTTTGGTGCTCATGTTCAAACGGCAACTCCCAAGGTTCTGTAGATGGGCGGATTATACGAATCACAGATGGAGACAGCAATGACGGGGCTTCGGACTAGGCAAAAATAAGAACAAGCCAACGATACCCGAGCATCTGCTGCCCCAATCCTTGAACAGCACGGAACACGCCGTTGAATACGCCCAGATAGAGCAAGGCGGCAAAGATAAAGAAGCCGTAGCGTTCCAAAGAGAGCATGATGCGCCGTCCCTCCGTAGGCAGGAAATAGGTCAGCACTCTTGAGCCATCCAGCGGAGGGATGGGAATCAAGTTTAATCCCGCCAAGAACAGGTTCAAGATGACAAAATACCCGAGCAGGGTGAACAGCGAGGTCAACAGATTCATTCCGAAGGAGGGCGATGCTGTGCTCAGCGACTGCGGTACCATGAGCAATAGAAGTCGACCGATGATGGTCGCGCCAAGAGCTAGAGCGACGTTCGTTCCAGGCCCGGCCAGTGCGACAAACAACATGCCGCGGAAGGGATTGCGGAAATTGCGCGGATTGATGGGCACCGGTTTGGCCCATCCGAACAGCGGCGCCCCGAGAATCGCCAGGATGAGAGGAACCAAGATGGTCCCAATCGGATCGATATGAGCCAAGGGATTCAGAGTTAGTCGCCCCAGATCACGAGCGGTTGGGTCTCCTAATCGTAACGCCATGTATCCATGCGCCACTTCGTGCAACACAATGGCCGTGAAGATGGCAATCAGGGACAACGCAATGTCTAGCACCAGATCGACGTTCATGCCTCTCCTTCCGTCAACTCCACCGTCAGTGTACCCATCTTCCGTACGTTGACCGGTCCTGCGGGCGCACCCTTTGGCTTGCGGACGTTCTTGACCTGCGTCATGGTAACCTCGACGCGCCGCTCGGACTTGGCCTTGGAATGAAGGGCCGCCAAACGGGCGGCCGATTGGAGCACAGCATCGGGAATGCGCTCCTGTCCGCGTGTCCGGACCACGACATGCGAACCGGCATGGTCCTTGGCATGCATCCATACATCGTTGGGCGAGGCTGCTCTGAGCAGAGCATCGTTTTCGCGGGCGCTCTTTCCCATCCAGATGTGAAACCCGTCCACTTCGAATTGTCGAAACGGAAGCGTCCTCCTTGGCGGGATCGTCTTCTTGTTGCGGTTCGGCAGCAGCTCAAGAATCTCTGATTCAACTGCCTCGCCGTGTTGTCGCGCCTCTTGAGCGCGCTGAAGTAGACTGAGGTCGTGTCGCAATCGTTTCAGTCGAGCGTGAACGTGCGGATAGCCCCGTCGGATGCGCTTGGCCCGCTTGTACAAGGATTGCGCGTTCTCGACCGCGGACATCGATGGATCAAGCGAAATGATCAGTTCCCGATCGTCCAGGGGGTTCGTGACGGTTGCTGACGATTCCCCGCGCGCGATGTCGGATTGGAACGTCATCAACAAGTCGGCTTGCGACTGCCAGACATCGGCTTGGGTTGAATTCTCCAGCCAATCCAGCAGTTTCTCGATCGTCCGTTCCTTCTTCCGAACGGCTCGCTTCAACTCCTGTAGCAGAGAATCCTTAGGAGGCTGCTTTCCCTGCGGCGAGCGAACCGCCACTCGATCCGATGCTTCCTGGAAAGACGAGACCGGAATTGCTGGAGGAGGGAGCGGATAGAACGTAGCTCTCGATTCGTCCTCTGTGACATGCGGTTGCGGGCTGATGACAAACGACAGCAATTCTTTGAGACGAATGCTTAACTCCAGGGCGAGGTCATCGCCGATCGATCCAGCCAGTAGATCCGTTGCCGTTACTCGTCCCATCCCCTCGATCTTCCTGGGCAAGACCTCCCTGGGAACCTCATCGGCAAGCCATCCCTCAAGCAGAGATACTGTAACGTCGCTCGGTTCGCATTTGTCTTGAGACGGCAGTTGCACGTACGGATGACCGACTGAATTCCGATGATCCGATCGCAGGGACCTCACCAGGACACCATCCATAATCAAATGGAGATTCCCTCGCATTCCGACCAATTCTGCGATCAGCTGACAAGAAATCTGCTCGGCCCCCTCCCGGCGTGCGACATCCAGAGTGACTACTCGATCCGATCCGGATTGATCCAGTGCCACGACCCTGCCTCCACGAAGGTACTTGCGAAGCAGCATGACGAACGAAGAGGGGGTTGCCGGGTTCTCGATATCGCGCTGTGTCGTGTGAACGCCGGCCTCGCCCAAGTCGATGACCAGCTTGATATCCTCACCGGAGAAGAGATGCAGGACGAATTGCGCCTTATCGGGCTGATAGACGGTTCGGATGGTGCTGCCGATGATCCGTGGGACAAACTCGGCAAGCGAAGCCGCGATCGATAATCCGTCCATTCTCCCTCCAGTTGAAGGCGTTTTCGCGCATGATATACTGTCGATTGTACTGCCAGCGTAGCTCAGTGGTAGAGCAATGGTTTCGTAAACCATCGGTCGGAGGTTCGACTCCTCTCGCTGGCTCTTGCTCTTGATGAGCAGGCACTTCGACGGATTCCCGTGCTTCACTCGCTTATCAATGACCATCGAACTGCTTGGACATCGCATCCTATCCAGTGATATCAGATTACGTCAGGTACCGCGGCATTGCCATCGAGGTTCGGCCGTAGCTCTTGCCGTGGCGATGGGAGACGGACTAGACCAACTCTAGAAGCGGGCGTAACGCTTGGAGCCGGCCAAACTAGCTCAGGAACTGGGCCGAGCGGCTGGGGACCGTGGCCATCTTCCTGGGACGCTGTTTCATACGCGGCCTGCCGTCTGGTTTGTTCAAGGGCTAGGTGGCCTGGTGCCTGCGAAGCGGAGGTGGCGCAGTGGCGTCCAGGCGGGCATCATCGCGGCGAAAGACGCGAGAACGTTGTAGAGCGAATCGTTCAATGCGCCGGAGGGAGATCGCGGATGACCGACCCAGAGGCCCTATTGGTGAAGAGCTTCGGACGAGGCAGCGTGGACGCAAGGGGCGAGGCGCCCGGGCGGGCGAATATCATCGGCGAACATACCGACTACAACGATGGGTTGGTACTTCCCTTTGCCACGCAGATGACGACCAAGATCGCACTAAGACGGAGATCGACGCGCGTTCTACGTGTTGTCTCGGAAGCTTTTGGAGAGCCCGTCGAATTGCCGCTGCCCGCAGATGTTCCGCAGCGACCCAACTACGAGTGGTATGACCACGTTGCTGGTCTCATTTGGGCATTTCGCGATCATCTTCCCACTGTAGGCGGTCTTGACGTGGCGATTTCTTCTACGGTCCCTCTCGCAACAGGGATGAGCAGTTCGGCAGCCCTTGAGATTGCCCTGGCGATCGGGCTGCAGCAGATGTTTGACCTCCGCCTTGATGACATAAGCCTGATCAAACACTGTCAACAAGCTGATATCGGCTATGTAGGCGTCAACTGCGGGGTCATGGACCAATACGCAAGCCTGATGGCACGAGATGGGAGGGCCCTGCTGCTGGATGTTTGTGCGATGGAGCATCGACATGTTTCATCCGCCATGCCCGGCATGTCGTGGGTGGTCATCGATAGCGGGATTCGACGCGAGCTGGCGTCGACTGGATACAACGACCGGAGGGAAGAGTGCATGGGGGCATTGGCGATGATCCAAGCGTTGCCAGGCTTCGGCTTCGCTCATTCCTTGAGCGACATCAGAATCTCTGATCTGCCGTGCATCGAACTCGAACTGCCGCCCGTGTTGTTCAAGCGGGTTCGGCATGTGGTTACGGAGAACGAACGCGTCCGCCGTACGGTGGACGCGCTTCAGGCAGATGAGGCCTCGAGGGTGGGACAATTGTTGGCCGCATCCCATGTCTCCCTGAGAGATCTGTATCAGGTCAGCATTCCCGAGATCGACTTTCTGGTGGATGCCGGCCTTGAGTGGGGCGCCGTTGGGGCGCGTATCATGGGAGGAGGGTTCGGTGGCGTTACGCTTCACCTTGTTCCCACGGAATATCTTGAACGATTCAGGGACGGGGTTGTGGAGGACTACGCGCGGGAGTTCGATCTGACGGCCTTGGTGATGCCGGTCGTAGCCAGCGCGGGGGCAAGACAGCTTATGGAGAAGAAAGGGAGACGAGGATTCCGGTAACCGGAGGTGCGAGCTTCATCGGCTTGAATATCGTCGATACGTTGTTTTCGGGGTTTACCACTGTATTTTGACATCTGGGACGAATTTCGGGAATGCCAAGATCCGTAAACACGGGGAATCAATAGGGTTTGTTGTCGGATGTTCGACTCCTCTTGCTGGCTTTTGCCTCTTTCGGGCCATCCGGTGCCATCTTCTATTGCAGACACAGTTCATGCTAGGACAGGTCAAGTTCCTCATTCATCTTCCCAACTTCTCGGGTACGATGGTTCGAGTACAGGGTGTTTTGACCAGGAGGGGTGAGTGTTGTGAACGATTTTGGAAAGATCGCAGTAATCGCGGGCATCATGGGTGCCTTGCTGCTGTTTGGCGTGTTTATGCAAACGACAGAGCCGGTTGTCGTAGAGCCCGTGCCGGTCGCAATTGAAGAGCCGGCCGCCGAGGTCACGATTCTTCCGCAGCAGACGCTGGAGATGCTGGATCCCGTTTATTCGGAGAAAGCAGTCTTCCAAGACAGAACGATTCGCATTGCCTTTAACGGTGCCTTCACCGAAGACGGCGTAGAAAGCCGGCTGCCATTTTGGCTCCACAATGTTTCGGATGACGTCATCAACATCCTTTGGGATCGCTGTTCGATTCAGCTCCCTTGCGGGAATACCGTGAATACGGTGAACGAAGGAGGACAAGACTTCTTTGTGCCGGTGGGAAGCACGATCTCCATCGCGCCGGCCGGCGATTTGTTCGATGCGTTCATTCCGATCTCGGAGATCACATGGACGGATGACGGACCGTACCTCACGACGAACGTTCTTGATGAAGGCACGTTCACGCTGGTCCTGGCTATCGAGCGGGCCGCCGGGCACGACCTAGGCTTCATGCGGCAAGAGATAATGGCGCAGCAGCCCGAGCCGGGGTGCCCAGGATGCGAAGCCGAAACCGTGATGCCAAGAGGACGAGAGATGGCAATGCCCATGATCAAAGGTCGCGAGATCGTCTACTACACGTTCCGGTTCGTGCTTCGATAGCGACAGCATCCGAAACCGAAACAACTGAGACCGAAGGAGCCTCGATTTTGAGGCTCTTTCTTTCTGTTTTTCATAGAGTTGCATATTCTCCATTATTTGGTGTAGAATAAAACACAAATCAAGGACCTCAAGGCCAAAGTCGAGGAGGTGATTGTGGTGGTTCGCAAAAGCGAGGTAACGACGCTGTCAATCTATATCCCAAAGAGCAAGCTCGCGAAGAAACCGATCGAGCGATTGGATCGGCTTGGCGCAAAGGTCGACCGTTCGATCAACTATCTCGTCGTCGAAGCCATTCTTCAGTATCTCGACCGCGAAGAGAAGAAACGGTAGAGCTTGAAGAGGTCTCGAGGCCTATCGGACGATGGCCTCGAAGCTCCTTCGGATGTTACAGGTCATAGTACAGCACAAACTCGTGCGGATGTGGCCGTTGAGCAATTGTTTTCACTTCGGCACGCTTCGTTTGAATCCAATCCTCGATCTGTTCTTCGGAAAACACGTCTCCACGACGCAAATATGCGTGATCTACAGCCAGACAATCCAGTGCTTCGGATAGACTGCGCGGCGCGGCTTCTCCGTGATTCTTCTCGTACAGGTCGGTTTCAAAGGGGCCGAATCCCATTTCCTTTGCGTTGAAACCTTGTTGAATTCCATCGATGCCTGCCATCAGGATTGCGGCAAAGGCGAGATACGGATTGCAGGTCGCATCCATCGTGCGAAGCTCGATGCGACGCTTGTCGCCTCGGGCATAGGCAGGCACACGAACCGCTGCCGTCCGATTGGCCGATCCGAACACCAAGTGAACCGGTGCTTCGTACCCGGGGATCAGTCTTCTGAACGAATTGGTGGAAGGGTTCGTCCACGCCATCAGACTGCGTCCGTGTTTCAACAATCCTCCCACATAGCACAAAGCGATCCCGGAAAGCCCTTCGTCACCGCAGAACAAGTTCTCCCCAGCCTTGACCATGTACTGATGGAGATGCATGCCATTGCCCGCCTCACCGTATATAGGCTTGGGTAAGAAGGTAGCCGTCAACCCACGCTCGACGGCCGTGTTGTGAACAAGCGACTTCACAATAAGCGCTGCATCCGCCATACGCACGAGCGAATCGAAACCCAGTTCGATTTCCTGTTGCCCAAACGCGCTTACTTCATGGTGATGATATTTGACGGGGATGCCGGCTTGCTCGATCTGGCGTACCACTTCGCAACGGAATTCGAACAACCGATCTTGGTGAAGCGGTGCATGGTATGCCGAATATGGTGTATCCCCGATACCGTTCCGATGTGCACAAGCCTCTGCCGGATGAATCTCGACACAGCTGCGGCCGTTGTCCGTGTCATAGAACACGTCATCGAATACATAGAACTCAAACTCGGGGCTCACCAGAATGTCATCGGCAATCTCCAATTCCTGCGCACACACCACCGCGGCGGAGATAGTCCCGCGGGGGTCAATGGCGGCCGCCTCCCGCGTTACCGCATCTCGGATATCGGCGATCACAGACAGCACCTTCATGCCGCCTCGCTCTTCCACATAGGCCGAGGACAGATCGGGGATCAGGACCATGTCGCTTCCGGCAACGGCTCGATAGCCATAGTTGGAGCCATCGAATCCAAGGCCTTCGGCAATCAAGCTGGGCGTAAGACGGGCGGACGGAATGGTCAGATGACGGAAGCGTCCGACGAAATCAGCGACTCGAAAATCGACGAATTGAATCCCCAGCTCGTCAATCTGATGCTTGAGGGATGCGTAGTCAGTCACAGGCACCTCTTCGAGAAAAGATGGGTCCCCAGCATCCTGCACCGTATTGGTAGCAACAAGCTCGGAACCTCCAATTGTGTGCTCTTCCGGCTGCAACAAGCATCACTTGTGCAGGTTCTTGGCCGCGATGAAGGCCAGCCCATTCTTGGTCAGCTGAGTTGCAGTCACATTCAAGGCGTCGTGCTTGTCCAGATAGTTGCGTTCCATTGCCGGCATCAGACCGTTCGCCTCGATCTCGCTCTTCGACAGGAAGTACTCCAGGATATCTGAAGGGTGCTCCCGCTGGCTGTCGATCTCCGGCTTTCCACCCTCGTGCTTTGCGGAGATATTGGCGACGTGATCGGCCAGCTCGACCAGTTCCTCTGTCCGATCGTACGGCTGGATGACGATTGATTTCTGGGTTTCAGTGATGTGATGTTCGAACCGAATGACGTTTTCGAATCCAAACGACTTGCGAATGGTGGCGCCCTTTTCGATAGTTTCGTTGTTCACCGAGTTGGACCAATTGAAGCCGATCAGGGACGTCGTCCCGTCTTCACGAGCGAACAGCTTGGCACCCAGCAATGTCCACAAGGCGGCATAAGGATTGTCATTGCCCATGAACACGGAGATCTTGAACTCGATATCGATGCCCAGCTTGTGCATCAAGTAGCCGAGGAAAACGGTTCCCGGATTGATGTTCAGCACTTGGCGCACACCGTATCCGGCGTAGTATCCAAGAAACTCGTCCACCCATTTCAGGGCATGGCCGTTGGGTTGCCCCACGCCGCCGAAATAACCGGTGATGGTTTCCGGTCCGCCCAGGTGGATGTTCGAGCCGTCCGTTCCCTTGGTGTCGAGCGTTTCTACATAGCTGGCACCAACGATTTGCATGGCAGCGGCGACGGCCAACGTATCACCCTGATCGGCCACTTGCTCGGCCATGTTGCGAACGCGGATGTACCGCCCTGGCATGAGTTCGCGCTGTTCGATCGCCTGCTTCGCCTCGGCAATCAGCCATGGGAAGAACTGCAGCGCGCTGATCTCCAACGTTACTGCACGCACTTCGTCGAAGGTCATTGTAGCGGCCGCGTCACCGAGAACGCCCTTCCGAAATCCGTCTATCGAAACGAAAGCGCTGGCATCACGCTGCTCGATCAGCCACTCAAGATCAGCCAGATAGGGAGAGCCGCACTCCTTCAGACGAGCCATGAGGTTGGGAAGCCGGCGCGCAACATCTGCCTTGCGGTTGATCTCCTCGGGGCCTCCGTGCTTCTCGACAATGCGCAAGAAATCGTTGATCACCTCGGAATGGGGATCCGTCAGAAACCGGTTGATCTGTTGTAGATGATCCTCGGAGATTGCCAAGCGCTGTCTCAAATCGCTCATCATGCCTCCTATTGACGTATTTCGCCCACACCGGCGAGTTCTACTCGAATTCCTTCATCAAGGCGGGGAAGTCCCCGATTTCGTCCTTGAGCATGTGATAGCAGTGTTCGTCGGCCGGAAACTCACCGGCCTTCACTTCGGAGACATAATCCTTCATGGCGTCCGTGATCACTTGGGCCACGTTGCAGTATTTCTTCACGAACTTTGGGGTGAATGCTTGGAATTGACCGATGATGTCCGAAACAATGAGCAATTGTCCGTCGGTGTCGAGGCCGCCGCCGATACCGAAGAGGGGGATGGAAAGCTTCTTGGCGATGAATCCGGCCACTTCAGGCGGCACGGCTTCCAGCAGCAGCATTTGTGCACCCGCGTCTTCGATGGCAAGAGCGTCCTCAATGAGAGTTCGTGCCGATGCGATCGTCCTTCCTTGGGCCTTGTGCCCGCCCAGTTGCCCCGAACTCTGCGGGGTCAGGCCGATGTGACCGCAAACGACGATCCCGGCATCAAGGATGGCCTTGATGCGCGAGATGACACGCTTCCCTCCCTCCAGCTTGAGAGCATCCACGCCGGCTTCTTTCAAGAATCGGCCCGCATTGCGAACGGCGTCTTCGTCACTCACTTGGTAGCTCAGGAACGGCATGTCGCCCATGACAAACGTATTGGGGGCACCGCGTCGGACGGCTTCGCAGTGAACGATGCACTGGTCCATGGTCACAGGCACGGTCCCCTCAAGCCCATACACGCACATGCCGAGCGAATCGCCGACCAGCAGCATGTCCATGCCGGCTGCCTCGGCGAACTCGGCGGTTGGGTAGTCATAGGCCGTCAACCAAGCGACCTTCTCGCCGTCGGCCTTCATCTTCCGTATGGTGTGAATGCTGTGTTTCTTCTTGTCGGACACTACTCCTCCTTTGATGCCGTCAGTTCCCTACAAGGGGAAAGGCTACAACGTCAGTCCTACTTCTCGCAAGAGGCGGCTGAGTTCACAAAGTGGAAGCCCCATGACATTGGTGTATTCACCAATGATGCTTTCAATGAACACGGCTGCGCGCCCTTGAATGGCATACGCGCCCGCTTTATCGGAGTACTCGCCACTGTCGAGATACCATTCGATTTCACGATCTGAAACGGCTCGAAAACTCACCTCGGTTTCGGCACAGAATTCCCGTTCGATATCACGCTCCGTGTTCCAAAGATGGAGCCCGGTGAGCACGATGTGCGAGCGCCCGGAAAGCGCACGCAGCATACTGAGGGCTTCTTGCTCCGAACGTGGCTTACCCATCACATGATCGTCAACAACAACCGCTGTATCCGCACCGAGAATGATGCCTGAGTGTGCACGTCCGACAGCACGGGCCTTGGCTCGCGCTGAAGCCAAGACACGTTCGTGAGGCGAACCGGAATCGATCTCTTCCGCATCGCTTGGGATCACAATGAAGTCATCGGTTATGCGCGCGAGCAGTGCTTGCCGTCGGGGCGATTTGGACGCGAGGATTAGGGACATTATCTCACCGATCGAATCGTCGGGGTTGGAGAGGCTGATGTCAAACGAATGAAATCTTTCTAGGGATAGTCCACTCCCGAGGTCCCATAAAACACTGTGAACGGTGCGTTCTCATCGACACGTTGGGGTAGCCGAATGACACCTGCCACGACTTCGCCCGGTTCCACGCGTTCCACTCGGAGGAAGCGGTCTGTGAGTTCCACGAACGACGCCGTGCTGAAGAAGACATAGTTGGTACCACCTTGGCGGATGTAGAAATTCCACGGTGAGAAATCGGCGCCACTCGGAGAAATGGCCCACACCATCACCGCTCCCGTTCCAATAATTGCATCGATCGTGGCAATGAGTTCGGCACCAAGCAGACTGGCGCGAACGGATTCCTCCAGTCGTACGAAGAACAGACGAAGCTCGCTTCCTCTCGGAGCCAGTACCATCGTTTGAACGAGTCCCGGTTCCAGTTCGAACAACGCCGCCATTGCTTCGGAGGAGAAGTCTTCATGGAGAAGCAGATCCTGAAGCCCATCAAGCGTTTCAAGAGGCGAGACCTCAATAGGATCGTGCGACTGCACGGCGGCTGTCGGGGAGCCCGTGGTTTCTTGAACCACGGCCGGCGGCGGCGAGAGCGAGCCGAGTTCGAATGAGGCCGGCTGTCCCGCGTAGAGCACATTGAAAGGTAGCTCTGGATCTATCAAATCTCCCAGGATGACCACGCCCTCGCTTCCAGACCCCTGAGAGGGACCGCTCGGGTTCACTTCGAAGCGCCCGGAGAGGAATCCGGGAGTGATCTCATCCCAAGCCTCCCATGGCGGGAAGCTGGTTACGCCAAGCTGCTGGATCGAAATTAGCTGCGGGTCGAATGCAAACGAACCTACAATGGCGTCGACACTGGGATTGACATAGATTGCGTTCTGCCCAACATAAGGTCTTAGATGCCCCGATAATTCTGCTGAAATCATGCTTTGGAAGGTACGCTCGTTGATGAAGACGAACACTATCGTTAATTCGGTTCCGTTGACATCGACTTTGACGAGGCTGACGAGATCGGGATCCAACCCTGTTTCTTGCGCGAACTGGTCACGCGAATCTGCGCAAAGAAGGAACGACACGAGCCACAGAAGAAGGAGAGCGCAACCCACGGCCCTCCTCATCGTTGTGATCCGTGTCACGTTCAATCACCCAGTCTCGAACTTCTACTTAGTCTTCTAGCAAGGACCGCCACACCACCAGCCGGCGAACGCGAAGATCCAAAATGCCCAGAAGAAAGCAAGCAGCATTCCAGATGTAATCGTTATCGTAAACACCTGTGACACCTCCTTCTCTTTGCAACCATACCATGCGTTTGATCGGTTGACAAGAGCCCAATCGTGAAGATGAGCATTCGGACATCTGTCAATTACCTCCGGCCTATTTGGGATTCCGAACGAGCTAATTCTGCGATTCGTTGAGAGCGTTCGCCTGCATCCGATCGGGCTCCAATCCGCACCTGATTGCGGTTTCATGATTGGGAAAAGGCCGCACGCGTATCTCAAGGGGTGTTCTAGTCATCACAGACAGCTGTCTGTTGACCTCCTCAAGAAACCAACCGAGCGAGTGAAACTGCTGACACAGCGGAAGAAGTCGATTACCATGAACAGGCGCTGAATTGGAGCCCTATATGACAAAGACAACGGATAAGCTCGAAGCCCTGTTGCGGCAGCACGCCGAAGTTATCGACCGGCTGATCGAGCGATATGAGCTTCCGCTCCACATCGTCTTCTTGGAGCAATTCGAGGCCAACGCGATGGGATTCAAAGACGTATTTCAGACCACCTATCCCCACGGATTGGTCGCGTTTGCCGTGAAATCCAACCCCTGCCGGGGAGCCGTACGCGCGGCCGGCAAGCTTGCCTTGGGTGCCGATGTTGCATCCGAGAACGAATTGCGGCTGGCATTGGAAGAAGGCATCCCCTCCGAGAAGATCATTTGCAACGGCAACGCCAAGTCGAGCGCCTATCTCACACTGGCCCTGACTATGCGGTGCCGGATCGCCATCGACAATCACGACGAGATCTTGGAAATCGAACGATTGACTGCGGATAGGACGCGTCAGGCCGATGTCTTCCTCCGTTTCCGAGGAATGCCGCTGGCCGGGCTGACATCGGCCGATCAAACGACGGCGGCCGATTGGACGAAATTCGGCTTTCACATCGACGAGGCCGCCGCTCTCTTCTCATATTTCGAGGATCACGAAACCATTCGATTCCGAGGCATATCCGCCCACATCGGAAGCCAAATTGCGAAGCCTTGTGGGTACGAGCGCTTGCTCGATCACCTTCTTCGGTTGACTGAAGAGGCTCGATCTCATGGATTGTCTCCGGATGCCGTCGACATCGGAGGTGGTTTTCCGGTGGCCTTCTTCGTGGAGCAGGAGTGGCGAAATTTCCAAAATCGGCTGTTGGATCACCTGCGACCTGACTCAGGTGAATCGGTCACATGGAACAATTTGCCGATGGGGCATGCGGGAGACATTTCGGCCGAAGCCGAATGGGTCGGGAAGTCTTATTGGTCGGCAGTCCCTAAGTCTCAAATGCTTTCCCACTTGTTGAATCATGCGTTTGCGGACGGACGTACCTGTATCGAGCGGCTGGAAGCACTCGGTTCTCCGACCTTGATCGTCGAACCGGGGAGGGCGCTGATGGCATCGGCCGGAATTACGCTGACCCAGGTTGCCGGCACAAAGACGGTGCTCGACCACACCATCGTTTCGCTGGAGATGGGAATCAACAATCACGGCACCAATTTGATTTCACCGGATATGTTCCCAGCCGCCGTGCTTCCCTCTCGACCGAACGACGAGCCGATTGAGGCGTTTCTCGCCGGCAGGCTTTGCTTTTCCGGTGACATGATCAGCAAGACGAAAGTGCCGCTCAATCGACTTCCCCAGCGTGGCGAACGATTCGTTCTCTTTCACACCGGCGCATACAGCGCCGATCATTTCGCGTCCAATAGCTGTGGATTCCTTCGTCCGGGGAAAGTGGCCATCCGATCGGACGGGCAAGCTGAGGTGTGGCGCAAGCCAGAGACCTTCGACGAGATCTTCGGCGACCCCGGTGATTCGCTTCTCATTGACGAATCCGCGATTTCTTAGTCCGTGGTTGGAACGCCAACAAGCTCCCCAACCAAAGCTTCGCCGTAGACAGAATCGTCAGCAACGCGAATTTCCATTCCGTACCCGCCGGCCAAGCCACCGCTTCCATGCCCGGTAGTTCGTCCGGCCGCTCCGGATGATACGACAACCCCCGCACGACCACGATCGGTGTCTTCTCGATGGTTTGCCCCATCACCAGTCCGGCCATGCCGGCAATGGAGTCAATGATCAAATCAATGCCCCCGGCTCGAGGAACTCCGAACAGATCATGGCTGAACGTCTCGCGCGTCACGGGGTCGATTCCACAGTAGCCGATGGCGACATCCTGCGAGCCCAATCGCCCTACGCTGGTGACGGTGTCTGTCAGAATGACGGCCACATCCGCGCCAAAACACCGGCGGATACCTTCTCGGATCTCGCCGGCCAGACGGCATGGATCCTCCGGCAACAAGGTGACGTATCCCTCAGGAGAGTTGGTGTGATCGATACCTGCTTCATCCAAATAGACCGCGTGCTTCTTTACGATGAACGTGAAAGCGTTGTTGACCTCATAACCGTTGACCATGGTTTCAGGGTCGCCGGTACGCCGTTCCATCATCTTCCTCAACGCAGGGATGCGTATGATTCTTCTCATGGGAACGACCAAGAAGATCTTGCCTTGTTCGAGTACAAGTTGGACCTTCCTCGGATCTCGCTGAAACACTCTTCCCAGAATCCTTGCCTTGCGTGTAGGAGCCACGTCGGCCAAGCGGACCAACCCATCGTCAAGGAAAGCGGCTACTTTTGAACTGATGGCAATGACATCGTTATCCTGAACAGAAATACCAGACGCTTCCAGCAACTGGGCGATGTAGGCTCCACTCTTGACGTCTTCCACATCTTCGGGCCGAATGGCATCGGGCACGGCTACAGGAAGGAATCGGATTTCACTCTGGATTGACGGCATGTCTTCTTACCCCTCTCCTCGACTCTTGGAAGGCATTATAGTCGCTGGGCGTACGAAGGCTATCCACCCTTCGGAAGGAGAGCTTCGTGACTTTCTGTATCTCCTGTTCGAATCAGCCGCGCCAGTAAGAGGGAGATAACGGCGACACCGACGCCGGCCAAAAACGGGGCTTGCGCACCGAATAGAATCCAAATTGTCCCACCAGCCACCGGCACGATCACGGCAGAAATATGGTTGATAGTCTCTTGCAGCGACATGTTTGCCGTCAGCTCCTGGGGCGAGACCGAGATCTTCTGCAGATAGGTGGGCATAGCCAGATTGAAGCCGAACAAGACGTTGTCGATCACGAACAGGACACACAGCACAGGCAAGATGGCGACATAGGCATATCCAAGGAAGATGGGAATCAAGGCGGCAAATGCGAACGTAAGCACGGCTCGTTCCCCGAATCTGGTAACAAGCTTGCCTACCTTTTGGAAGACGTAAATGTTCATCAGGCTGTTGATCAACAGCAACAGCGACATCATCTTCACATCAATCCCATACGCCTGCACCAGCAGGAACGGGGCGAAGGTGGTGAAGATGTGACGTCGGCTTCCCATCAAGAACGCCAACGTGTAGAACAGCCAATACCTCTTTCGCAATCGCACTTTGCGCTGAGATGGCAGACTGTGGCCTCCCTTTCCCACAATGAAAAGAATGACTCCACCTATGGCAACAAGGGATCCGACAATCATGAACATCGATTCGTATCCCAAGCTGCCGACAAAGAGATACACGCTGCCGGATGCTAATACGGCGGCAATGGCGCCCAAGCTCTTGAGCTGCCCCATCACTTTGGGCGTTTGCTCCTTCTTGATACTCATCAGGATGAGGCCGTTGTTGCCCGGATTGAAGTAGTGGAACCCAAGGCTCATCACTAACGTTGCCACCAGCAGGAACGAGATGGTGGTTGCTTGCCCGGTGAAGATGATTCCTATCCCGAGAAGAATCAGGCTGACCGCCATGATCCGCATTTCCTTGAAGATCAGCGCCAAGAAAGCAACGGCGAACGCCAGTAATCCAGGCAATTCGCGAACCGATTGAATCCAGCCGATCGCGTCGGCCCCCACGCCGATTCTCTCCACCGCAAAGTTGTTGAACATGGCGCGCCACACGCTGTGTCCGAACGCATGCAACAGATTGGCTGCCAGCAAGAAGAAAAGCAGATGCTTGTTTTGACGGAACAGCGCCTTCATCCAACCCCCTCAATGACCGAACTGCCAGTTTATCCCCGAATCTTGCGTCATTCGAGCAGGGACGTTCCCATAAAGGAAGGCTTGACTCAGATTCCACTCGCACATCGTTGAACAATGGATTGAAGTTCGCCCTCGCAGCTTTCGATCATTCGGAAGAAGCGGAAGTGTTGTCCTGCCCGCTGGAGGTTCCCGCGCGGATGCGACGTCTTGAAATAGGCATCTCCTGATAGGAAGTCGCCCAAGAATCGTGCCCCCAGTTCGAGAGTGATTGACTTGACTCCGGCCACGATGTTGGCGATCTGCAGCTCCGCCGGAGGAGCCGACACCTTTGCCAGAAACCCTGCTACGACGGCCTCGAAGATCCGGCGATCGTGCGCGTCGAGAGATTCTCGGTGTTGTGGGTTGCCGACCAGTGCCTCGCGAACGCAGTCGCCGATATCATGAAGAAGAAGTCCCGGCATGACCGTGTCCAGGTCGATCACACAGACACCGACTCCTGTTTCGATATCGAGCAGCACGTTGTTCAGTTTCGTGTCTCCGTGGATAACACGCTTGGGGATCTCTCCGCGTTGCTGCAGATTCTGAATTCGCGTGGCGTCGTCGATTCTTGACTCGATGAACGCGATCTCTTCGCGCGCGTCCCGAGTACGATTGAACGGATCCTGTTTCACGACTTGCCACAGAGAAGCCAGGTACCGCACGGTATCGCGATATCCGGGCAAGACCGTTCGGAGCAATTCCAGCGGGAAATCCGACAGGTCCTCCAGAAAGCCCCCGAATGCTTCGCCGATCTCACGGGCCTGTTCGACCGTTGGGGCTTGATCAATAGTCTCCGTTCCCTCGATGTAACGAACCATGCGCCAAGCCTGCCCGGCGGATTCATGCCACGTCTTCCCGGCCTCCGTTCGAATCAGGCTGACAACGTTTCGCTTCGGATCGCGTTCTGATTGGATCGCCCGCATCTGCAAATGCAGGACGACGCGCTCGATGTTCCCCATCAAGTCTTCGGGGCTCGTGAATACCTGTTGGTTGATGCGTTGGAGGATGAATCGCTCAGGATTGCCACAAGCGCCCGTGGAAACGACGAACGTGTCATGGATTAGGCCTTCTCCATGGGCTTCGACACCGATCAGCGCACCAGGCAACTGGAAGGCCTCAGCCGCGCGCCAAACTTGATTCGGAAGATTCACGGCGCATTTCCCCAGAGCTTGTCGGGGTAGATTCCGCCTTCGATGAGCGTGCGAATGCCTTCTCTCACACGAGGGATGTCTTCGCGGTAGGTGACGCCCATCCACTCTTCGGCGGACGGCAGCACTCGTACATGCGCGCGCTTATCCGTCATCAGATCGCCTACAGCTCGCGGCAAGAAGAACTCGTCGTGAATCGCGTCGGTGCTCGTGGCTTTCAAGAACTCCGAAAACTTCCTGGCAAGCTCGCGCATGAAGTCATTCGGGAACGCCCACATGTTCATCGACGCGACCGAAGCATCCGGTAGCTCGTGTGGGTTCCCGTCGCCATCCCAAAACACCGGCAAATCTTCCTGCAAGCCAACCTTGGTCCGCTCGTCAATTCTCATCAAGAACCCATTATCATCCACGCTGCACACGCCCCGAGACACAGCGCCGTGTGCGGTGAGCGTCTTCTTAAGGTCGAAACCAACCAATGCATATTCGTCGCTGGAATCGCGTGCGTTGCCAAGAAAGCCTGCAAGCTTCGAGTAGGACTCCCGGCCATAGAAATCGTCGGCATTCACGACAGCGAGCGGGCCGGGAACAACATCCCGGCAGCTCAACACGGCGTGGCCTGTACCCCAAGGTTTGCAGCGTTCAGGGAGTAAGCTTGTTCCGGACGGGAGGTCACTCAGTTCCTGGTGAACGTAACTTACGTCACATCGATCCTCAAGCTTCTCTGTCAGCAAATCACGGAACGAGCCTTCCTGGTCCTTCTGAATGACAAACACAACATGGCGAAAACCGGCGACGAGGGCATCGTAAATCGAGTATTCGATCAGCAGTTCGCCGTTGGGCCCGACCGGTTCCATTTGCTTGAGCCCGCCATAGCGGCTGCCCATTCCAGCTGCAAGTACGACAAGACTGATTTCGGCCATCTCTACCTCCAGATTTCTAGTCGCCACACTTCGTTCTGGGATTCATTCCTCACAACCCTCTCGTAGCTCGTTCAGTCTCTCCGATAGCGGGAGAAGGGAGGCGTTTTCCGGTTCCAACATGGATCCCTCTCGGAACCATCGTTCCGCAGCGCCAACATCCGGTTCATCAAGTGCAAGCTCCAGCAGCAGCAACGCACAATTCGCTTGCAGGCTGCTCCATTGCCGCTGGCTCAGCAAAGCAAACGATTCTTCCAGCAGCTGTCTTGCGGATGTGCGATCTCCCAACAATTGCCGGGCACGAGCCAGCTCGATCAGCGCACGTCCTGTCTGAAGGCGATTTCCAATCCCTCGGCTCAACTGAAGTGCTTGCTCCGCCAACTGCTCGCTTCTCTTCGCATCTCCAAGTCTTCCCGTCACCCTGGCCTGACCGGCAATGGCATCGATTACGCCAACGATGTCCATGGCAATCGGTTCGGACAGCCGTTGACTCTCCTCATACCGCGTTAAGGCAAGCTCGAGATTGCCACCTGATTCTGCCATGCGCGCAAGGGTCGAAAGCACCAAGCCCTCGCCCCACGCATCCCCCGCTTCCCGATGCAACCGCAGGCTTTGATAGGCGAGCGATTCCGCTTGCGCTTCATCACGGTAATCTTCCATGGCTGCCCAAGCAGCCACGGCCAGGCCTTCTCCCCGCACGTCCTGACAGTCCCTGTAGAACTCAACGCTCAATCCAGCGCGCTGGATATGGCCTTCCAGGTCTTTGCCTTGGCTGCCATACGCACAGATAACGTTGGCCATCGCATGAAGTCGGTTTTCAGGTAAACCATCCTTGAGCAACTTCAAACCCGCGGTCATTCGTTCTGCAGCGAGGTCCGGCCGAGCATGGGCGGTAAACCATCCTGACGCAATCCGTAAGAATGCATCGACGCTGTTATCCCGATTCGCGTGCCGAGCATAAGCGTTTGCCGCATTCAGAAAGACCTTGTCCGCTTCCTCGAACTGAGTGCGCATGTCGTAATAGAAGAACAAGCCCTCGCTGGCTTCGCGGAGCAATTCGGAAGCGCCAATGTCAGCGGCATGCTGAAACGCCGATCGAACATTCCCCATCTCTTGCCCCATCCGTTCGAGCATGGGATATTGCTCTCGTCCGGTCAGCTTCTGGAACCATCTCGCCACCGATTCGAGATGATATTCCGCATGACGAGTGCGAACGAGTTCGTGCTCGCTTCCTGCGGCGTTGAGCTTGCCGGACGCAAATTGTCGAAGCAGTTCATGGATTTCGTAACGTTCGGGTCCGATTCGCTTGATAAGACAACGATTGACAAGCAACGCGAGACTGCTCGGATAGCTGTCCGTCACGTACTCGGCAGCCCCGATGGTGAAGGCATTCCGAAAAACCGACAGCCTTCGCAATGCAGCTTGCGCCTCTTCGGAGAGCAGGCTCCACGCCTGTTCGAATACGGCGGCAAATGTACGATGCCTCGGCGCGATGTCCTCTCGCATGTGCACGAGAAACTCAAGGTTGTCAGACACACGATCCGCAATCTCATCCCACGTCAGCACCGATCTCCAGCCGGCTGCCATTTCAAGTCCCAAAGGAGAGCCTTCGAGTAGTCGAGTCAACCGGGCCATGCCAGCAAGCTCGTTTTCATCGCTCGCAGGAAGATTGCCGTGCCGCTGTGCGGCGACGCGCAACAATCGGACGGCCGCATAGTCGGCCACCCGCTTCGACGGAACACTCGCTTCCGGGTAATCCAATCCATGTAAGGTGACAACCACTTCGCTTGCCGCCCCCAGTGCAATGCGCGATGTCAGCAGAATCCGTACCCTTGTCGCACTCGCCAGAGCCGGTAGCAGGGCCGATACCTGCGGTAATACGCGCTCGGCTCCATCGAGAATCAGCAGGAGATTGCGATCTCGCAGAAAATCCGCCAGCTGTTCGATCAACGCCGAGCTCTTTTCCCGAGGAAGAGAGATCCCGAACGCTTGGGCCACCGTTGAAACAACCACATCCTCGCCTGTGATGGAATCCAACGGTACAAGGAACGCGCCGTGCTCGCATTGATGTTCGATTCGACGACCCACATGCAGAGCCAAACTCGTTTTTCCCGATCCGCCCAATCCCACCAGCGTCACCACTCTGGCAGATTCTTCCAGCAAGAGACTCTCCAACTGGGTCGCCACCGTCCGTCTTCCGATAAGCGGAACCAAGGCATGCGGAAGCCGGTGCAGTCGACTCTTCTTTCTTGAAGGGACAGCGCCATGTGTGGTCCGAATCTTCGCAGCCAGCTCCGTAGTCGATTCTTCCGGAGACAATCCCAATTCCGCTGTCAGAACATGCGTGCATTTGTCAAAGGCCTGCAATGCTTCGTTGCGCTTGCCCTGAGCGGCAAGTGCCTGCATCAGCCTCCGATATCCCCGCTCGTTCAACGCATCGACTTGAAGCCACTGTCGTGCATAGCGAGCCGCCGCTGTCCAATCCTCGACCGAGAAGTAGTATTCGATCATTCGATCCAATGTTTCCGTCAACTCCCGCCGCAAGGCTTCTCCCTCGGCGAATTGCCAATCGTCGAATCGGATCGAATTGGCCACTGTGAATCCGCTCATGAACGGTCCACCCCACAAACGCACGGCTTCTTTCAGTAGCGGTTCGCATTCCGCACAGACTTCGGTCAAGCCATGAGATCTGTCCGGACAGTCGAGCGTGAGATCCCTGAATCGATTGACATCAACTTCGAGCATCTCGCTGTCCAGCAACTCCACTGTGCTTCGATCGCTCCGCACGGCGTCGGAAAGCGGGGTCTGTCGAACAATCCAAAGGACGTTTCGCAAACCTGAATAGGCGGCAGTGGCATCGGATTCCGGCCACAGTAGCGCGGCCAGTGTCTCCCGATGGTGTCGACTACGCGTCACAGCGAGATAGGAAAGCAGCGCCATGGCCTTGCGACGACTCAGCGGCATCGGGTTTCCGTTCCGATACAGAACCGGAGCACCGAAGAGTCGGAGGGTCAGCGTCATGAGGCGACCTCTTTCATGACCACAGTTTACCAAAGAAAGCTGTGTTCACTGAAGAACTCAATCCCGATCAAGGATTGCACGCTCAATCGGTTTTCGCCGATCGAATGTGATGTTCATCACGTTTTGTGCGAAACCGAATCAAAGCAATAGCGGAACGTTGATCTATGTCTTCAGTGGCTGGCACTGGGGACAGATGTAGCTGGTGGTGCTGCCCGTTTTCAGCCTCTCGATCGTCGTGTTGCATTCCAGGCAAGCCTTGTCTTCGCGATATCCGACCAACAAATCGTCGGCTCCAAACCCACCCTTCTCACCAAAGAGGTTCAGCTCGTAGCCGGCCGCTCCTTTGGCAATGCTGCGCTCGAACTCGTCATGGATGGCGCGATGAAGCGAATCGATGTCACTGTTCGAAAGGGTTGGGATCGTGCGAAGAGGATGCAGTTTGGCTAGGAAGAGAATGTCGTGCACATAGGCGTTACCGATGCCGGCAATCTTCGATTGATCGAGCAAGAACGACTTGATGCGACCTCTTCGTCCAGTCAGCAAATCTCGGAATTCATCTGTGGATACATCGATTGCGTTCGGTCCCAGCTTGGCCGTCATCGCATGTTCTGCGAACCCTCCGGGCTCGATGTAGTGCGTGTTGCCAAACCACCAGAAATTGACAGCAAACGTCGCCCCGTCCTTGAAATCGAATCGGACGCGCCATTTATCGGGCATCGTTTCCGGATCGACCAACAGCAGCTCTCCGCCCATACCCAGATTGATGAGCAGGTATCCTTGAGAGGTGTCCGTCAGCAACCACTTGCCGTGATAGGTCGTCTCTTTGATCGTCGCTCCCACCAATCCGGCTTCGAAGGTTTCGACTGACACGTTGAGACACTTGGGTTGCAGCACCTCGATCGAACGAATCGTGCGTCCCGTCAAATGCCCGTTCATCTCGCGCGCACGGCAATAGATCTCGGGGAGTTCCGGCATGATCGCTCCTTCCACTGGGAAACGATTGTACGACGCCCTCGCCCTCGGCGCCCTGTTGCGAGCATAATAGACGCGCATTCCGACGGATCGATAAGGAGCAACGATGGGACGCGAGGAAAAGCGGGAGCGAGAACGGATACTCAAGCAGCTCGAACGGCGCTTGCATCGCAAGCCGACCGAAGAGGAAGTTGAGAAGGCGCTGGCCGAACTGCATGAGGCGCGGCGGAAGAGGACCGGCCGGGAACCGGCAAGATAGAATCTCGGCACCGACAACCTCTTCCCTTGCTGTTCAACAGTCCGCGTGATTGTGAAGAGCGGCGACGAAAGCGATAAGTCTCAAATAGACTTAAGTCCGACCCCAAGCAGACCTTCGGCATTCAACTTCGGCGAGAACAGTGTGTGGCATGAGACTAGGTCTCGAGTGCGGAGAGAAACTCGGTAGGGTCCAATGCTTTGATTGATGACTTGCGAAAGTCTTTCGTATTGCGCGTGATGATCGCCTCAGCCCCACTCAGACGTCCGGCCTGCTCCAGGACGGCATCCTCGAAATCCTCAACCCGGCTGTCAAGCGCACGTTCAAGCACGGACCGATTGACCGGAGCGATCTCAAATAGCTGTAGTAGATCGCGGATGATCTGCCTCGCCTGAACAAGCGGGAGTGACTGTGAAAGGAGGTAATCAACGGTGGTGAGAGTTGTCGCGCACAGAGCCCCCTCAATCTTCGACTGTTCCACCAGGGCAAACACACTGGCCGCTGGTTTGACAAAGGGAGAGCGCGCCAACAGCACGTCCAAAACAACGTTGGTATCGACGATAACTCTCACCGGTGTTTCTCCAGGAGATGCCTCTTGTAGTCAGATTCAGAGACATCATGTCCCTTCAGCACACCAACAAGCGACGCCGTGACCGGGGGTATCTGTTCATCGCGACGCACGCCACCCAAGGAGTCAACGAACTCTCCGACCATCTGAGAGACCGATTTGCCGCGTTGGGCGGCCTCAGCCTTGGCCTGGCGCACAAGCTCGTCATCCATCCGTAGAGTTAGCTTCGTCTTCATGACGTACATGATACGCATATTTGTACGTCACGTCAATACTTCATTCCCAAGCATCCTCTGGAGACTTGCTATTTGCAGGCGAGAGACAGGCAAAGACCGTCGGGAGGATGCGGAACTGCAAGACCAACCCTCGCACACTTGGTGATCTGGCCTTGGACCATCCCAGCGCACAGAAGGTCAAACAACAAGACCAGGTACGTTCCGAATTCAGTTGTGCTTGAACGGATTGAGGCGCTGCAGCAGCGTCTTCTTGACGGGTGCTTCGGGTTTCGAGAGGTACCGCTGGGGTTCCTCATCGAACGCAGTTTTGCAGCCCGGGGCGCAGAAGTAGTAGGTGTTGCCTTGGTATTCGGATGTCGCGGCGGCTGTTGCCTCGTCGACCGTCATCTTGCAGACAGGATCGATCGCCATCTCCCACCTCCTCGTTCTACTATCCTACGACGAAGAGGGAACGGATCAAATACTCGGCGGCAGATCTTGCGATACCACATCTGAAGCTGCTGAATTCCGATAGCATGACGGTCTGCTAGGAGCTGGTGTTGGATTGCAGGACTCGCCGCTGACGACGTACAGATGCGACGGGAAACCAGAGGATAGCGTGTAGTGCCTGGTACCCCCCTAATGTGGAGTAGAGTGGAGTGGAGTATCGGACGCGCTTAGAACTTTGCCGAACGACTTGAGGAGGGAAATCGCATTGCGCTGGAGCCAGCAGAGTGCAGCCTAGAGGCCTCATCGCCTACGCTCGAGAGAATAGTCTGAGCGACTTGGCGAAGTCAGTGCTTCATACATGAGGATCCGAGGGAACGTATGCAGCGAGTGTCAAGAATCCGCGCCTGCCGAGCTCAGATGGGCCGTAGTTCGAGTCCTTTCAGGCACCCCTGACGTCACTGTACCGAGAACTTTCATACGTCAGTTCGCAGTGAAGCTGCGGTAAGCTTCGCGGGATTGCAGCTTTCTCCACAAACCTGCAATCCTTGTTCAGGGTAGGCTGCCTTCCGGATGTCTGGGGTGGCAGTATGCCCTTGGAAGAGCCCTGCAGCATGCATACACTCAAGCTCGATATGAGTGAGTAACTGAGCAGGCTCTTCCCGGGTGGCAACCCTTGGACTTCCTGCGGACGAATCGAGAATATCCGAGCACAAGTGCTCGGTGCACACGCCAGAGCACCGCCTGAAGCTGTGGAGAGCCTTCTGAAGGGAGCTGCTATTGGTGCAGTTCCCGAACTGTGGCACCAGTTCCGGCCTGTGTGCAGTCAGGTGCGCGGCTGCAAAGGAGGAGACAGTGAGTGTGACCGAAGGTCTGATGATTGTGGCAGTCCTGTTTTCACCGGTGATTGCCCTTTCTCTGGAACGTTCACGCCGCCGAGTGGATCGACGCAGCGAGCGGGAGCGAGAGGTCCTGTACGACTTGGTACGAGCCAGGGCAGCAACGCGTGGGCCGCACCAAGTCCGGGAGAGCGCGGAGATCATGGAGAGAGCGTTGAACGCGATCCCAGTGGTGTTCAGTCGTGACAAGAAGGTTACGGCCGCATTCCGCGGGTTCTACGAGGCGAGCACTGGGACGACAAGCCCCGAGATTCGGGATCATAAGCTCATCAGCCTACTCCTCACCATTTGCCGGCGACTGGGCTACAAGGATGTAGAGGAATCGATGGTCAAGGATGTCCTGTTCTTAGGCCGGGAGGCGTAAGATTCGTCTACTGAGGATATCCTAGCGGTATGCACTGCATCTACTGTGGCCCCGATCGGGAGCCTTCGAGTGAACACGTGATCCCGTATGCCCTTGGAGGTCGCTACACCAACTCCGAGATCATCTGTAGGGACTGCAATTCCTATTTCGGAACCCATGTCGACTGCCACATCACAGACTGGCAACTGAGTCTCATCGTCCGGAATTGGTTCAATCTTGAGGGCCGTGGTGGGGGCATTCCGGGCTACGAGGTCAAAGCTGGAGATGGCCTGATCTTGACAGTGGGGCGCAAGGGAACGATAAGACCGAAGTGGCGCGACGTTGTCAGACGGGAGAATGGAGAGGAATTCTACTTCGCTGCAGGAACGCCTACGGAGGACGAGGCGCGGGCTGCCATTGACAGGATCGTGGCGAAGAAGACGGAACAGCTTGGGGGGCCTCCCCACATCATAGAAAGGCGGGTGGAAGCCCCAGTCCGGCGTGATTGGGAGGCTCACGAATCTGACGTTGTCTACAACTACCGGAGGCAAGGACGCGCGATTGCGAAGATGGCGTTTCACTACCTGGCAACTAGGTTAGATCGGCGTTTCCTATCAACTCATGACTTTGAGCCAATCAAGCGCTTCGTGCGCCACGGCGAGCATGGCAGACACCATCGGCTATGTCAGCCATCTATCCCGGTGGGCATGGAATCCGCTGGCGAACCTTCGATTCAGCACTCGTTGACTCTCCGATGCAGTCGCGAATTGCGAAGCGCAGTATGCGATGTCGTGCTCTTCGGGGTTCTTCGGTATGCGGTGGTCCTGTCCTACTCCTACGAAGGACCGGATCTGTTTCGAAGTCTCGTTGCCTACCCATTAGAGGAGCGATTCGACGAAGGGGAGTGTTCGGATCGCTCGCCTGTCCCAGCGAAGCTCATTCTGAACGTTGAGAGAGATGAACAGCAATCCCGATACGACCGCCTGGAAGAATCGGTTCATCGCCTAATTGGTTGGGTCGACCTCTATGGCTTCTGTCATTACGTACGAGAGGCCTTGCCCGGCGCCATTACATACGCTAGTCAGGGGATTCCTCTTGGGAATAGTACGATAGACCACTGGCTCGCAGCAGTTGCCGATAGGTTCTCTGATCGAAGTTCGCCGGCTGCTCTCAAGCACTTCTTGGGAGAGCCTTCCAGGTTGGCGGCTGAAATCCTTCGCACTGAACTCACGAAGTGTGACATCATGGATTCTACACTACAAGACAGCCTGGAAGAGCAATTCAGTCAACTGATCTACATCCGCTTGCTTGTAGATCTGCTGATGAAGATCGTCTCTCAGCGAGTGAGAGCAGTAGACGGGGCGCGACACATCTGACGAGGGGAATTCGATCGAGGGCGGAGTAGAACATCCTGATCGAGAACTGACGCAGAGAACACAGCGAGATCTGCCCACACGGCAGTCTCGGCTACAGGCCACCTGCACCTCACACCAGAACTCTAATTCCAACATTGGCCTTGGCGGGAGGTGGTCGATTAGACTAGCTCCAGAAGTGGACCGGCCACGGGGGCTGGTCAAGGGATGCAATGACCATTATCCAGGCCTATGAACTCGTCTTTCCTCTGGTGGGCTGCAGTCTGAAGCCCGACAAACCAGGCATCCCTGTCATGGAGAATGACGTGTATGGCACGGCGTTCTCCATCGGCGGCGGACTGTTTCTTACGGCAGGCCACTCGCTTCGCGGGGCCGCTGGACACAAACTCATTGGTGTCGGCGTTCGCGAAGGAGAAACCTGGAGATTAGTCGTCATCGACGAGCACGAGATAATTGACTCGCATGACATTGGCGTTCTGCGCGCGACAATTCCGGAGGCTTCGGTATTACCGTGGGCGACGTCAGAGCTCGCCATGCTTACCCAGGTTCAGACGGTCGGCTTTCCGTATGCCTTCGATCGCGACCAAATGACTATTGGCATTCGTGCGTTCGGAGGCAATCTCGTGTCGTCTCGCACGTTTCTTGGCTTTCCGGCACGCCCGCGTGTCTATGAACTGCCCTTCGCCTGTCCCCGAGGGCTCTCTGGGGCTCCAGTATTCACGGCTGATAATACGTCTCGGCTCGTAGGGTTGGTTGCAGGCAACACCGCCACGGACATGCTTCTCTTGCGAGAGAGCGCAGTTACCAAAGAGGGGGAAACGACAGTTTTCGAGCAATACGAGAGACTAACGCTCGGGATCGCTGTGCAGACGGCAAGCCTATTGAGCGTCCAATCCCGTCTTGTCGGCCAAAGCCTACGCGAGCACTTGGAATCCCATGGGCTTCTGTGGCCGGAGCCCAAGAAGCGCTTGTAGCATTGGGATCACTGAGGGGATTCTATGTTGTCATCTGTCGAGTAGTCGACACGCGTGTGGAATTGCGAATCCCCTTACTCCGCCGGAACAGGGTGGGAAACTGAAACCGTCGCCCTGCGGCTCCTGGATGGCAGCTTCCACTCCAATGCTGACATCCGCTCCTGTACACCAACGCAGCTAGACAATCCTCGCCAGTTGGGCAGCAACAGTCAGTTGCTAGCGGGCAAATACTCGGAGCAACTCTGATGCCAAGCAGAATGTGGGACATTTCAGGCTAGGCCCCCCTGGTGCAGTATTCCTTTTCGATCCTTCTTGAGAGTCCACTTGGCTATTCCCCGAACGAAGTCCCACACATCTCCTTCGCCCGGCGTAATGTAGCCAATCTCATCAGGATCTACACCAAGCAGATCAAATGCCTGCGCAAGCCAGCTAGACTTGTTCTTGGTGGGGACTGCGCCAATGCACGTCAGCCAGTTTTCGAGCTGGCCAACCGGGACGACGAAGATCCCGTAATCGCGAAGTTGGGCGAGAAGACTCTCGCAAGTCTCTAGATCAGCGCCGGAAAGGCACTTGATGCCTTGCACCTCCCAATCCTCGCAGGCCGACTCCAGGCTTTGAAGTGTCGCTGCCTTAGTCTGTCCGATGCCGACAGCGATCCCTCTAGGGACGTTGCACGCTTTCATGAGATGCCGAAGGTCGTTCCCCTTAAGAATATCGATGTCCACCACTGCTGCTGCTGGAATGCCCATCCCTCTAAGTAGCTTGACTATTCTCCTTATCGTCTGCTTGTTGTAGGCGTTCAAGAAGATTGAATCTCGCACGTACTGATCGGAATCTCTATCCAGGCGGCTGTTGATCTCATCGTACAAAGCTCTGTCCGAATCGGATTCAGTAACAACCGCACCACGATAGAAGAGAGCCTCCAGCACCTTCGTAGACCTCAGGAGCGGGTCTGTCATCAGTTTCCGTATGTCAGCTGCTGGGAGAACTCGGGCTGTGGCGGCTGGCTTGTCGTAGGTGAGGCGTACCACATTGATAGGCTTACCTGACTCCATGCAGCCCATTAGGAACGCTGAGCTGTGAGTTGCCGCGAAGACATTCCCGTCTCGCTCTGAAGCGATTCGCACCATTGCCTTCCCAAGTTTTCGCCCAAGAGTAGGGTGCAAGAAGGCATCAGGCTCGTCGATCAGGATGATACGGTATTCGGAACTTATCAGTGCAGCCATGACCCCGCAGAATGCCTTCACGCCGTCACTGAAATCCTTGATCTCCAAAGCCTGCCTATGAAATGCCCTCGCCTGGGCATCCAATGCTTGCTCTTCAACAGGAGTTGTGGGAGGTTTCTCCGACAGTCTCACTCTTAGCATGTTCGCATCAGTCGGATCTATCACGAAGAACAAGCCGAAAGCATCGTGGACTATGGTTCGGAGACGCAGTCGTGCCACATCATCAATGAACAGAGCCGCCAGATGGTTCGCGGGTGGTCCAAGAAGATCACCCTTCTCTAGCTCGTCGGACAAGGCCAAGCGTCGTGTACCATTCAGCGAGAGCACCGTAAGCGACACGTACCATTGGAAGAACCACACAGCAACGTCTTCCCTCCAATTGAGAGTTCCAGATGTCTGCTTCTCCTTCCAATCAGGGACCTGCTGCGAGAACGCTTCCCAGTTGACGTTCTGAACATCAGCTCGTCTTCCCCCGGGGACAACTCGCGAAACTCGCAACTGGCCTTCCGAAAGGGACTCGTTTTCGCGTAAAGGTACTGCCAATCTGCTGAAGAGCGAACGCGCATCCTCAATTTCCGGCAGGCGAATCTCCAACGTATCGATGATCTTTTGCCCTTGGCGACGCCCTTGCTCGCAGTAGGCTGTCAGCTCTCGCAAAGCTAGGCTCTTGCCTGCATTGTTCGCACCAATGAAGACCGTCATTGTTGACGGATGGAGTTCAAGGTTCTCCGAGTTGCTCGCAAGTCCGAACTTGAGGGACAATTTTCCAATCATAGATAAGCATTCTACGCATATGGGTTTCGGAACGCTAGCGTCATGTGTAGTCAAAGGGGTGTCTAAGAAGCAAGTGAGCCATCCGCTGCGCCGACGTTGGGATGTGTGGCGATTATGTGCTTGAGTCGGTAGCTTTTTCACACCAAACGGCTTTTCTCTTCTATCGAATCAGATCCTAGTGCTACTTGCCACTGAACCGATTGTCAAGCGTCAGCTCAATACTACCACTTCAGCTCCCCCCCCCAAAGCTGCCATCTTGTGTCGTGGGTGAGACGGCTGTGGATTACGCAACAATAGCCTTCCACTGTTGCGAAATGGACTATGCACCCAGTGAACCTACGTCCTCTCTCCACAACAGAAGGATTCGTTTGATGCCCTGCTAGCTCTGGAGATGGAAGTAGAGCCGTAGTGCTTTGAGCAGCTTGGTGATGTCCGCATATTGCGAGCACGGGGCCCGACTGAATCGAGCCCCGTGTCTCTGAGCACAAGGAGATGCTTGTTGCTCTCCTCTACTGAAGTGGCGGAACGATCCCAATCTGCATCAGCACGCTGAGCATGTCGATCAGCTGCCAAGCCTCAACGATCTTCCCGTTCGCGATCCGATACATGGCAATCGCGTCTTCGGTCCACGGCATTCCAGTGGCTGGGATCGGACCCAAGGGGCCAAGATGCGTTGCAGACACCGTTGTTCGTACAAAGACGAACTCCCCCTGCGCAACAACGTCCCTGATCGTGATGTGATAATCTGGATACGTTGCAAGGCTCTCTGAGATGAAGTACGTATAGGCCTCCGGGCCGACTACAGTAGCCAAGTCGTAATTGCCGACGAAATCATCATCAAAGAGTTCTTCGGTGAGTGAAAGCTCCCTTCCGTTCCACACTTCGAGAAGATCTCGTAAGGCGATCGCTACGTTTTCCTCGTCTGTCCCAGGATCTCCTGTTGCCGGAGATCGAGGCCCCCAACTGAAATCAGGTGCTCCCATTGCTGGAATTAGCCCCATCTGCACCATGATGCCCAGGCCATCCAACTGGAGCCACGCTTCCTCAATCTTGCCCTCTGCGAAGCGGAAGATGATGAGGTCCCTACCGGCAATTGGATTGCCAGAGGCGGGAATATCCAGAAGAGGTCCGCCGTGTGTCCCTGAGAATGTGATACGAACTGCCACTTTGTCCTCCTGCGCGATGATGTCGTCCGTTGTGAAGTGGACATCCGGAAACGCAGTGGCTACGCCCATCGCGAACATTCCGAAAGCTGGCATGCCAGGGAGTTCGCCGCCTGCAAAGCTATCGCCGTGAACGAGGACATTGCTTGACATGAACTCCGGCAGGGCTGCTCCATCGCCCTGGTTCCACACAACATCAAGGAACCACTCAAAGACTACCTTGTTCCTTTCTTCAGTCGACGAAACCCAGTATGCGCTTGCGACCTGAGCATTGCTCCGAAGGTTGATGAGAAGCGTCCCGCCTGGCACCACGACAGCATCAATCCACGCGGTTCTCAGGCCTGCATCCAATCGCGTAACTGCACCACCGCCGAAAGCCAAGATGTCCGCCTGGCAAATCGTCACTGGTTCATCAAACAGAATCCCGATTCGCACAACATCCACGCCGGTTTCGTTGTCAAACAGAAGTGCTCCCTCGACTACTCGCGGGGTCACAGCAGTTTGAGCAGCCCCAACGACTCCGATGATCAATAGCACAAACAGAAATGCACTCAGAACCCTGGCAAGGCGGATCTGCCTTGTTTGGAATGCATGTCCCGATCTCAGGCTTCCTTTGTTTGCCGTAGTACCTTCCCTCTCCGAAATCATCTCTCGATATCTCAAGAGTCCTGCATCGACCTCAACTCGCCCTGTCAGGCGCCCAACTTGTCGTTGGTGTGTTTGGCTGTTCATCCTCCCGCCTCCTGTTAATGAGATATCAGGACAGTAGGTGGGAGACCTCTCATTTCTCTCTCACATTCCTTCCACACAGCGGAAGGTTTCCTCTTTGACGTCCGGCATTTGTGTTGGTTTGTCGGTTGAGTTAGCCTAGAATCGCATCAGTTGGCTCGTTACGACGAGCTGGGGACAGTGATGGCTGCTACGAAGGTAACACAAGAAGTCCTACCAAGACTCAGCATTAGGATGCTGGGCTGCTTCGAAGTGCTCCGTGATGGAGAGCCGATTCCCGAAGAAGCATGGGGCCGACGCAAAACCAAGACCATGCTGAAGGTGCTGCTCACTAAGCCGGGGCATGTCTTCACCCAAGATCAACTGATCGAGGCGCTGTTCGAAGGTGAGAATCCAAGGAATGCTGTCAATAACCTGTACAGCCGTGTCAGCGAGCTACGACGTGCCTTGGAACCAGGACTCAAGCGGGGCACTGACTCCAAGTTCATTCTCCGCCGAGGGCAGGGGTACTGCTTCGAGGTCGACAGTCCTTGCTGGATTGACACTGCAGAGTTTCTGAAGCATTTCGCTCAGGGTGAGGAGCATCATGAATCCGGGCAGCATGCCGAAGCAATCCACGAGTACGAAGAGGCCATCCGGCTCTACCGAGGCGAACTATCGGAAGACGATCGCTACGAACAATGGGCTCTAGAACCGCGAGACGAGTGGCAGGAGCGATGCATAAGCGCACTGATTCACCAGTCTGAAGACTACGCACACCTTGAGGATTGTCACCAAGCAGCAACAGCATGCCGTCAGGCATTCGACATCCAGCCTTGGCGAGAGTCTGTACTCCGGCAACTCATGACATACCAGCAGATGGCAGGAGAGCGATCAGAGGCCCTTCGGGCGTATCAGAAAGGCGTCGATGCGCTGAAGCTGGAACTGGATGTCGAGCCATCTGAGGAGACGAAGGCTCTTCATGAACGGATTCTTGAGGAGGTCCAGAGCGTTGAGCAAGCCGTGTATGACAAGAGACGGATTGCCGTCTTGCCGATGGTCAACATCAGTCCGGATCCGGAAGATGAGTACTTCGCAGATGGGATGACCGAAGAGCTGATCTTCACACTATCGAAGATTCACGAACTCAAGGTAATTGCCCAGACCTCTGCGTTGTCTTACAAGAACACCAAGAAGACCATCGCCCAGATCGGCCAAGAGCTTAGCATCGGCACCGTTCTTGAAGGGAGCGTACGTCGGGCGAGAGATGCAGTCCGGATCACCGTTCAACTCATCGATGTTGAGAGCGAAGAGCACCTATGGTCAGAAGAGTATGATCGCCCACTCCAGGACATCTTTGCGATCCAAAGCGACGTGGCTCAGCAAGTAGCTGAGGCTCTGCGTGTGCGTTTGGCGGACAGCTTGGCACAAAGCATGACAATAGCGCCAACGCAGAATCTAGAGGCTTACACCCTCTACTTGAAGGGGCGGTGTTCCCTGGTGAAGAAGAAGCGAGCTGCGATAGAACAGGCGAGGGAGTACTTCAATCGAGCAATCGAGCTCGATCCTGAGTTCGCTCTTGCTCACGCAGGGCTTTCGGACGCCTTCTTTCATATGGTCGATTATAACTTCCTCTCTCCAGAGGTTGGGCATCCGCTAGCAAAGTCAGCTGCCGAGAGAGCTGTTGAGATCGAGCCCACTTGCCGAACGGCACTACTTCTTCTTGCGACCCTGCTTGTTGTTCAAGATGGAGAGATGTCTGCGGGTGAGGTGGCATTCCGAAGTCTTGTTGCCCTTCATCCCGGCTATGCCAGCGCTCATCGGGTTTTTGGGCTGGTCCTGTTGTATCGTGGGGATTTGGATGAAGCCACCAAAGAGATCCAGCTGGCTGTCCAGTTGGATCCCCACGACATCGTTGCCCAGAGAAACTATGGCGAAGCACTCGGAGCCGCAGGACAATTCGATGAGGCCATAGAGACACTGCAGGCTGTGCTTGAATTGGATCCTCAAGCTTCTCGAGTGCACCAGTCTTTAGGAGATTTCTTCTACATGAAGGGGATGTATGAAGAAGCATTGGCTGAATTCAACAAAGAGACAGCATACTCAGCACCATCCCGTATTGGCTGCGTATATGCCGCAATGGGCAGGCTGGATGAAGCTAGGGAGATTCTCGAACAGATGGCCGAACGATCGGAACGCGAGTACATCAATCTCGCTAGCTTGGCACGGCTCGCCTTTGCAATTGGCGAAGCTGACATGGGATTCGAGTACCTCGAAGAAGCATACAGATCTGGAACAAGTGTTGTCCTGCTCTCGTTGAAGACATCCCCCTGGTTCGACTCAGTGCGATCAGATCCCCGTTTCGTATCGCTCATGCAAAGAATAGGGATTGAGTCAAGTGAGTGAAGCATCTGGATTGTGCCATTGTTGTATCTATCTTGGCACGCTAGTTGTAGCGATTCGAGCCAATGCTTGGAACGTGTGTAAATCCACGCAGAGGTTCTCCTGGATTGGCCAGTGTGCCAGATCGTAGCCATGTGCTCTTCACTCTTGAATTCGAAAGCTATCTACCCAAGGGGTACCAGTTCGAAACTTGTCTGCGCAGGTCACCCAAGTGGGCAATTCTCGAACTCAAGTT
>Ga0114923_10000456_pt1 | contig 33097 bp, 39 predicted proteins | sample SumtaG_FD_89578 | JGI IMG/M metagenome (GOLD analysis project Ga0114923, IMG submission 89578) | Deep subsurface microbial communities from Indian Ocean to uncover new lineages of life (NeLLi) - Sumatra_00157 metaG | ecosystem: Environmental > Aquatic > Marine > Oceanic > Sediment | place: near... | reverse complement strand
CCTGTTCCGCTAGCTGGATAGCTTGCTTCTAACCATTGAGTTTCACCTATATTCCATCTGATAAGTGCTGAACCAACTACAGTTTGATCCTGAGAATATTCAAAGGATACTGTAAGTCCATCATCATCATCTGCTGGTAATAGTCCATCTGTTGGACCGCCATTATCAGCGGATATAAGGCCTGATGCGTCTCCTTTATCACCATCGCCATCTGCATCATGTTCAGAAAATCCAGTAAGGATTACTTCACCTGTGAAGATGCCTGTGTCGGTTCCAGTTTCAACGAGTTTATAATTGTCAATATCGTTTCCTCTAGTGAAGACCTTTATAGGATCATCCTTAGTATTTCCGATTTCGTCAACTAGATCACCGTCAAAGTTGTGATCTGGAGCGACAATAGTGATATAGACTTTATCAGTCCATGTGTAAACTTTTTGGTCAAGTTCGATGGTTGCACCAAAGTTTGAAGTGAATAATGTAACGTTTACATCTTCATCTTCATCACCTACATAGTCAGCTCCTGATGGACCCCAATCAGTGTATTCTAATATGATTTGTTCACCTCTTTCAAGGGGACTACCACCTAGAGCTTCAGGAATTTCGATAACAATCTGGAAGATACCAGTAGAGTCACCTGTTTCTCTAAAGTTAGATGGTTCTGGATCAAAGGCTGCTGCGTTAGTTGCACCACCTAGGTTGCCCATGGTAGTGGTGTCTGCATCAGAGTCCCATTCGATCAAGTCCAAGTCATAAGTCTCAGCCTGGTCATTGTCCAGATCAAAGTCTGGTTCAATGAGGGTTAAGATCATATCAGAGCCGATAATGTATACGGATTTGTCAGTTTGCAATACACCATTTCTTAGGTCAAAGGTTGCAGAGTCTGTAACTGTATTAAGATCACCTGATGCATCAGTAGGATCAGTGTATTCTACTTGGAGAATATCTCCTTGTAGGATACAAAACTTATCACTGTTAGTAGCATCTAGGTTTCTCTTAATATGAGACAGTGACTTATCGATACTTGTTGGACAAGTTGAGCTGGATGGACCATCAGTATATCTGATAACCATATCAAGCTCAAAGACTCCAGCATCTGGTGCAATTTCTTTAATTGAACCAAATTCTCGTGTGTCTTTATCCACAGTCTTACCTATGGTAATTTTATCACCGCTAGCTTTTGCTGCACCTGCTGTTCCAAGTAGTAAAGTTTCTGAACCTCTGATAACCATGACCTTTACAGGACCATGAGTAGTATCTTCGGCAATCTTATCTTCACCACTTGCAGAAACATCAAAGTCTGGATCACTGATTCTTATGTGAATAGTTAGATCTCCGTTAGCAAGGGTTTCTCCTGCATCAATTCCTGTAGTTGGAAAAACAGCCATTCCTGTTTGATGAACTGGGAATAATGAACGTCCACTTGGAGTTGTTGTAGTACTTGTAGTAAAGTCATCTACAACACCAAATGGAATTGCATAAACAGTTTTGTCAAAGCTTACAGAACCAGTGTTTGCACGAATGCCTGCACTGGTACCTACTTCAATGGTTTCACCTGATGCGTCTCTAAAGTCAAGATAATTAACTTCGATATCGTTTCCTGTTACAGATTCGATTTTGTATTTATCCCCGCCATCAGATACACAAAATTCTTTTGGAACTTGGAAGGTAGTAGAGAATACTCCTGAATCTTTTTTAGATTCAACAATACTACTCATAGAACCATATAGTCCATCAATTGAACGTGTTTCACCAGATGCATCCTCTACTGTACAACCTACCCATCTTTGATCATTAAAAGTGACCTCAAATAAGAAGGCTTCAGGATTGTTTAGAATGCCGATTGTATCATCGCTTACCACAGTGTAGATGTCTTTAAGATCACTTGAAGTGTTCAAATCAGAGTCATCAATTACTACAGTTATGGTATCTCCTACTTTGTAGCTAGTATCATCAAATGATATTGTAGCAGAATGTGTTGGAGCATCAGTCTGATCAGAGACTGGTTTTATATCTCCTGTACTGGAAATATCACTGTAGATCATCTGTACAGAATCCTCATCAGTTAGATCTTCGTGTACAATAATTTCTAAACTATCACCAATGGTTTCAAGTCCAGAAAATGTTGACACATCAAAGATGTTAATCTGATTCAGCATGATATACTCGACTGTTCCAGAATAGATACCACTACTTTTTGTGGTTTCTGCTGCTTCAAGTCTGTATATTGCATCGTTGTAGCGTTTACCATTACTATCTTGACCATACCTCATGACATCAAATACTATATTGAATGAATCTTCGTCCTCAGCAAATGTGTTTGAAGATACTATGATTTTTAATTCACCACTAAAGTCATTAGGGAGTTTATCAATTGAGACTAATCCCTTATCTTCGTTTTTAAGTGAATGAGAACCAGTATCTCCTTTCAATGTTACACTCTTTGCATTCAATGATCTAAAGTCATAGTTGATGAGTGTATGTACACCAGATATGTCTTTATCATTTAGAACTGTTGAATCAATACCAGTAGAAATTGTGAATTCTGGGTTTGATGTCAAAGTTGTGGTACCAATGTCGATATTTAGTATCTTACTGAATTTTCGTAGAGTAGAGTCAACTGGTATATTACCAGAGCCTGATAATGCAGTATTTGTATTATCAAGTTGTGATTGAAGACTTGTTAGAGAATTCTCTAAATCCTCAAACGCATCAAGTATTTCACGTTCACTATCTGAATATACAGCAGCTAATTGAGCTTCAATTTGAGCAACACCATTACGTGCTTCAGCTAATTTAGCTTGTATCACTTCTAGAACTGCTGGATCTCCAGTAAGATTATCTGCTACTAACGTAACATTAGCAATTACAAAACCTTCCCACTTTGTTTGATTGAGATTAAGGTTTGTAATTTCTAAAGCATTGTCTGCAAGTACATTATCATATTCTGTTTGATTACCAGATATCCAATTGTTAACTAGACTTATTTCACTAGTTAGATCTGTTTTTTGTTGCAAAAGTGCTGTATTATCAGCAATTCCAGTTGTAACAACAGAAGCAGTTGGTTTGAGGGTAATTGGATCACCAATTTGAATAGTTGGTATTGACTTTTGTGCTCCGTTTGTCACATCAAAGTCATCACCTACTTTGGTATTGGTGTTTTGATCTTCATCAGTAATAGTTACCTTGATTGGTTCACCAGAACTCCACTCTTGATCAATGGATGTTTCATCCATGTTCACCGAACCAGTAGTAAATCCAACTTCGATACCTCTATCGAGATTATTATAGGCAAGAACGCCTTTTTCATCACGAATTTTTAGGTCAGTAGTTGTACGCAAGTTTGCCTCATTTGCTGAGTCAGTGTTTTCAAATTTACCAGAGTTTGGTAAATCTTCTACTACTGTCAAATATGTGAGAACATCTTCATCAGAATTTGTAAATCCTGATAATAATCTGTCCTTATTATCAACAGTTTCAAGGATATTATTTTTTGTAATATCCATAAAGCCGTTGTCACCAAACTTTAGCTTATCTTGTGTATCTGAAGTTATTGCTGTTACTGATTTTCCATAATAGGAGTATTGATTACCTGTAATATCAAATGTCCAAATATCTTCATCTGTTGGATCGATATTTAGTTGCATATCATCAATTACTAGGTGAATATCTGCTCCATGTGGATATATAGTTCTATCAGTACTGTATGATGCAATCTCATCCATATCTTCTTCATATATCACAGTCTCTATTTGACTTGGGGAAGTCTCATAGATTAACTTGATATTTGAATCATCTGAAAAAACAAATGTTTGGATGAAAGGCCATGCGCTTGAATCCTTCTCAAGGTCTATTTGTCCAATAGTATTTGGACCATTAGCATTTGTGTTAGTGTTTAGACCTTGTGCGTTCTTGATTACAGGTGCACCACAATAGATTTTGACATCATCGCTTACAGAGACACCATCAGGAGTACAAACTGTACCATAATCAATTGAATCTATGTCTTCTGTTACTTTTGCCATATTTCTGTCAGCTACATAAGCATACCATGATCCATCATTGCCTTGAGCCATGATTAGATCATTGCCATCAATTGTAACACTTGGTTGGCCTTTTGCTTCATCAGTTTCTTTAATAGATTGGTCATTTATGATAATCTCTAAAATCATTGGACCACCAAAGGTGGTTGCGGAGACATACAAGTTAGCGTTGGCAGCTATTGCTTCTGGTGTGACACCAGGGAAGGCAACAGCCATACCGCCTGCTAGCATGATTGTCATTAGTGTTAGACTAGTTATTTTTCGTCTTAATTCGTTATTCATGTTATTGTTAGTTGCTTAAAGTATTACTATATAACATTAATGAACAATTTGTTCATAAAACTCTGGATTCCGAAGAATCCAAAGTAAATAACATGAATCCCATAATAGGATTCATTATTAATAAAATAATACTAGAATATTAATTGTTTGTATTTTGGTATTTTTCTTTTTCAGCAAGCCTTTGCAGGAATATCTCTTCTTGTGCTAAGAGTTTTTCACTCATGCTCTCTGCTGCAATTTCTGTTACTGATTTGCCATCATACTTGTTCATGTATTGATAAGAGTTAATCTGACTGGTGTAATCTGGAGTCATTGGGGTGAGTCTTTTTATCTCATCTGTTATCCTAATATCTAGCTCTGTCTGTTTTTGTTCTTCAGACTTTGGTGTATCATATGCAAATGTCTCATCCAATATACCTACTAGTTTACTTGCATCAAAATACAGTATTGCCTTGTCTTGTTCTGCAATTATCATTCCAGCAAAGTTAGAGTTTACTCTAGTCATTGCAGACCACATCACATCAGGTTCTCGGATTGGTACTGGAACTGTATCTACAATATAGAATCCGTAATTATTCACACTCCACAAGTAACCGTATTGGTCTTGCCACATGTCAGTTTTATAATCTACTAGAGTTAATTCTACAACTCCTGCTCTTTGTGGATAAAATGTACCACCCTTTGATGCAGTAACATGTGAGATTAGAGGCTGGTTTAATGATTCGCCAATTATTTCTATACCGTCATTAATGAAATGTACTACACTGTTTCTTGCCATATCAACTGCCTGAATTGCAACTATGTTATTTTTCTGCTTGTCTCTAAATACAAAGTCTACATCTAATAGATAGCAGTCTGATGTAACATAACCACATTCTGTCTGAGTGACATTATACGATGTAACATCTACCAAGGTGTGTCTGTCAACTGTGGTAATTTCCTCAATTTCTTTATCATAATTTAGATGAAAAACTATCCCTGATTCTGCTTCACTTAGAGGTATGCCAATTTCAGGCATTCCAAAGTAGATGCCTATCCATTTTAGGGCATATGACTCGTACACTTTGAGCTTCATGTTGTATGTTTGATTTGTATTTAGTACGATTAAATCCCAAGGAACGTGATAGTTTGTTACATCTGTACTATTATTGTTTAGCTCAAAACCATTTTCAACTATTATCTTTCCCAGTTTATTTTTGTAAAATGTTGGAGGAGCACAATCACCAGAACAGCCACCACCGTTTTTCTTTTTTTGAGGTTCTTCCTTTGGTGGTGGAGGAACCGACTTGAAATCATATACGAATAGACACTTTGTTTTACCTTGTTCGTAAAGATAAAAGTTAGATGCAGGAAATTGCTGACCATTACGTTCACAAAAAGAATCTGTTAAAACAAGTTCATCTGGTTTTTTAATTATTTGTATGTTATATGATTCATTAGGGTATAATCTATGTTTAACATAATCAGTTCCCTCAAAAGTTTCCAATTGTCCTGCTGCTACAATATTATGAGCATTAGGTTGTTTCATTATATTATGGTTAAAAACATAATTTTGATCGTCAGGTGCATTAACACGTACGGTTACAGGTTTACGATACTGATTAACTGTTGTTGAAGAAATATGATGATACTCTACTGTACAGTCAAAACGTTTAACATTTCTTGTAGTATCAATGAGTGGTTCATCAAGTAAAACACCATCTTGTGTACAAGAAATATTTTTTATCTCAGTATTATCTGGACTGTCAATACTGTATATTTTGTATATTTTGTGAATGTCAGGATAGACCACAAGAGAGCCATATCCATTCTTAATTACTTTTGAAAACTTTTCATCAAATATATTATGAGACATGTCTAATAGACCCAGTGTATAGATGCCATCTACAGATGTTTGTATATTGATTTTTACTAGTACTACATTCCCAAATTCAGTAACTTCATTACGAATGAATATTGTGCCTGAATTAACAGCACTAGGAATACTAGTTGAAAAAGTAGTTCCACCAGGAATATCAATCCTACTAACTGTAGAAACTCTAAAGTCATAAGATTGTCCGCCTGTAAGGCCAGTTACAGTTGCAAAAGTTACAGTGCTTATACCATCAGCAAACACATTCCATGTTGTTCCAGCATCAGCACTATACTCTATAATGTAATCATTAATAGGATTGGCAAATTTAGGAGCAGTCCATGAAAGAATAATTTCAGTTGGAGATATAACAGTTATAATTAATTCAGTTGGAGATGCATAGTATCCACCACCCACTAGTTTTGGACTATATTGTGGGTCAAAAGAAACAGCATAATTGAACATCTCATTCATATCAGTCACACTTGATGTATCCCATGCACTGATATCTGAATTAAAAACAAAAGCTGCATGGAACATCTCATTCATATCAGTTACATTTGATGTATCCCATGCACTGATATCTGAATTAAAAACAAAAGCTGCATGGAACATACCATTCATATCAGTTACCTTTGATACATCCCAATTGCTGATATCTGAATTAAAAACATAAGCATAATTGAACATCTCATTCATATCAGTTACATTTGATACATCCCAATTGCCGATATCTGAATTAAAAACATAAGCTTCACGGAACATACCATTCATATCAGTTACTTGAGATAGATCTGGAGTATCAGTTGCTAAAATATTTTTCATATCTACTGTATGAGCAAATGCACCATTCATTGATGACCATTGTATATCACCCCACTGATCAACTGTTCTGAATTTTTCACCAGCACTTGAATCTTTTAGATATATTCTAGTAAAATCTCCAGATATGCTTACTGTATATTTTCCTGCAATTTTATATTCGTGAGTTGCATCACCTGTGACAGTCTCGTTTGTTCCATCTCCCCAATCTATGTTGTATTCTCCAGTTGCACCATCAACGGGGATTGTCAGTGATAAATCATTTTCTGAAATATACCAAGTTGTGATAAAATCATCTAATGTATCAGCCATAGCATTAATGGGAGTAAAAGCACCAAATGAAACTAGTACAACTGCAAATGTGATACACAGTAGTTTATTCATTATATCATATGAACTCACTTCGTTCCCCTTAATAATATAATCTAATAATATTATATAATAATACCAAAATTAGAGCCTAACAATAAATATGGATAATATGCTCTCAAACTAGGTTTCATGGAATTGGTGATAAAGCTTTTAGGTATTTACTCGGGTGCCACACTTTTGACACTGTGGTCTATCATGAATCTTTTTAGCTTTGGGATCCCTTGATGATGAATACTCATTACCGCAAGAGCAAGTATAGATACAAAGTTTCATGATTTATCCCAGTCAAGCAATAAGTCTTTTTTGATTAACCCTTGCGTGTTCTCAACTGCCACTTTATCCATCTTTGATTTTTTCATTTACACCAGCTTCCATGAGGTTTACCATCACCCATTATCTCATAGCATAAGGGACAAATATTATATCCCATTAGTATTTGATTGATAAACCACAACTCCTCATAGTATCCTTGGTCATCACTAGTCAAGATATAGTCAATGATATAATTTGGCATGTGTGTGTGCTCTCTCATAGTTGTTAGTCTGTATCTCATTACATCCATTGGTTTTATTATAACCAACTATGTTATAAGGTTTTTAAAAAACCATATACACTGTATATTATATGTATGTCAGACCTTAATTTCCACTAGATGGATTTAATTAATTCGTAAAATATAATGATATATGGAAAAAACGTGGACCACTCAGGAAGTATATAGTTTCTTAGAGTGGGATTATAAACGCAAAAATAATCAACTAGGATCTCCACTTCGTTTTAAATCGGTTCCAGAATTATTTGATTGGTTAGAAAGTCATTAGAATGTGGGAATCGATATTTATCCTCTTTCAGGATTTTTAATAGACTTTAACAAAATGACTAAACGTGTTCCTTTATCAGAATTACTTGGAGAGTTAATAGAAATGAAAGATCCAGAAGATCATAAGTGCGCTATAGATTGTCCACATATTCCAGGAGTTTATAATGTTGTAAAATTCATGTGTAATAATATAATTTTAATTACAGCATTAGATAGATTAAACGAAAAAACAAAATATGAACAAAAAATTATAACTCTTTATTCTTGTTCTAATTATTAATTGAAATAATATCTAATTTATAGAAGATTGTCCTTCATCACTCAACTGAGCACCCAGAATAATCCCATCTACACACTAACAAAAAAGTATTTGTTAAATCAAAATAGATCATCTAAGATATGCTTTAAATTTTAATTTTCGCTTATTAATATATGGAATATAAAATCATTGAAGAGATTAAAAATACACTTTTAGAGCAATATGATTACCTTAAAGAAAAAAGCTACAAGGGTAAAATATCACAAAATTTACTAAATGCAACAAAGATAGTTTATGATAAACTAAAAGAAGATGGTGTATATGAGAATAATGTTCCAATAAGATTGATGTATGCAAATGCCGTAATGAGAGTTAATCGTAGTCTAATTGTAAATACATTTGAAGAATTTCTAGAAAAACAAATTTTTAAACGCGCATTACTAAAACTCAGTTATCAAACAACATTCGAAGATGATTTAGATTATATAATTAAATATTTGAAGAGTGATAATTTTAATTATAATGATTTGTTGGATTATCTACACACTTTTGAAAGTAATAAAAACGTCTTTTAATATCAAATATTGTGGGCTGGTAGTGTAAAGGTAGCACATCTACTTGAAACCTAGAAAGATCGAGTTCAATTCCCGACCAGTCCACACTAAATTAATCAATTAAAAAAAGAAAGATAGTGAAAAGTATCACCAAATCTACTTGAAACCTAATATTATGAGATTTAATTATTATTTAAGGATATTTGTTCCTCATCCCTCACACCACCTTTTTCTGCTGTGACTCTATCTAATAATGGGTCATTTAATGATTCACCAACTACTAGAATACCATCATTTATGAAATTTACAATGTAGTATTCATCATTCCATCATTTGTTTTAGCTGGTATTACATTTTATTATGGTTTTAAATTTGTGAAATGAAATGTTTTACAACTTTGATACATTAAAACAGGCAACCAAGATAATGATACTCACTGCAATAGGCGCAGGAATAGTTATTATTGTTGTGCTTGGATTTTAAGATAGATGTTATTTTCTTGTATAATTACATCATATATCATTAGATCCCCTGACTTTCTCCAGGAATAACTTTGCTCTACCCAGGAATCACTTTTTTTCCAGGATGCCATATTGATTAATTTGCCTGAAGATATATCAAAAGTATAATCATGCATGTAACACATTAAATTATTATCTTTGTAAGTGCCCTTGTGTAAGGATGCGCCCTTATGTGGACACATATTATCACAGGCAAACAACTTACCATTTCTATTCCCTACAAGAACTTCTTTTTGTCCTATGATGAATTTATTGAGGGAATCTTCTTTAATATCTGAAACACTACATACACGAATCAAAATAAAAAATTATAGATGTTGCAGACCGCCATGGCCTCTTGCGTGTGGTGACTGTCCAACATATGAACGTCTAAAGTGCCCTGATGGTCTCTTTGTTAGTAACTCTACAAACCATGCTTCATGCTCTATTTCCTCTTGCAGAATAGCTTGTGCGATATTGTATGTTCTGTGATCTTTGTTTGCAGTATAATCACATACTTCATTCCATGAACGAATTGCACATCTTTCAGCTTCTAGGAGAACTTTGAGAATCTCTTCAATATTTTTCCAGTTATTAGGTAAAAACGCATCAGGACAACCTGCAAGATCTGCAAATGTTTTAACGTTTCGTGGAAGTTCTCCTCCAATCTCATATAGTCTTGGAACCATTGCCTCAAAGTGATTTCTGTCCTCAATTCTAGCATCTTCAACTATTTCCTTAATACCTTCACCATCTCTTCCTGTGCAGTGCATTCGAAGGATGGTATAGTAATAGTATGTAAAAAATTCAGCACCAACTCCTCCCAAAAGGAGCTTTCTGAGTTTTTCCAGATCAATACCATTTTTCTCTATTACTTTAATTCCTTCAAGCTCACCAATTTTTTCTTTGTAATCGGTATTCATGCAAATTTATGGATGTATTATTATTTAAAATGGATCATTACTAAAATAGATCATAATTTAGATTGATCATTATAATTAAAGATAGCACACAAATCAAAGAGATTTAACTCCCCATCTCCATCAATGTCAGATAAATCAAGTGTTCCACGTTTTTGATGTTCATCATAAACTAGTTTCAATAATTTTCCCTTTACTAATCTTGGAACCTCAATATTTAGTAATGAACAAAATTCAAAAACATCTTTGTTAGTCTTTTTAATATTACATCTTTGACAAGAATCAATTGCATTATCTGGAGTGTGTGGACCACCTTTAGAACGTGGAATTATATGATCTAGTTGTATGTTTTTGGTACTTTTACAGTAAATGCATTCTTGCATAGTTTTTCTTTCTAATCTCCATTCACGAAGTGTACTTGACATTTTAATTTCCCCAGAACATAATTTTTTCCATCTTGAAGTAATGAAAGGATAATTTGAATCAAATCCTGCACTATTTGCAACAAGTTTTGCATATTCCCAGTAAATTAGATGTTTAATAGTTTTTACAAATTTAGGAGGCATATTTTAATTGACTTTAGGTTTTCCGATTATAGCATCCACTGAGAAAGTCTTTATTTTTCTTCTGAATTTACCTAGTATTGAGTGAATAAATGCTGAAGAGTTGGAGAGATTCACTATTGGAATAAAAAAATAATGTTATCTAAGATAGATCATCATTTGGATTGATCATATTCCTAATGAATGTGAAAAAGTATTGAGTCATATTGAATCAATTACCAAAAGTTCTTTCTACCAATAATTGCACTTAGATGTGCCCTTAATGTGATTACCTTCATCATTGGTCTGTACAAAAACACCATTATGGGAATCAGATAGATGGATCTAAACCCAACTAACTTTCTACTGTAAAGATAGAAAAATACAATCCCCTCTACTATAACATACAATAAAAGCAAGAATGCTAGTTTAGCTACAATATCATTGAATAGTGTATAGTCAAATGATATTATAATTGGTATGAGAATTATTACAGATAATATTATTATAGAGATAATACTGCTAGCATTTAATATCACATCCATCATTACCATATCATACATTGCTAGGCGAAATCTTGTGTTATACTTTGAGCTTAGAAAAACATTCTTGTGTTTTTGTAGGTTTTTTATCTGACCGTATGCCCATCTGTTTCTCTGCCTGATAAAGTCTTGCAGATTGTTGGGACAGAATGTATAGGCATGCGCTTCTCTGGCAAATACAATCTTTTTCCCCATTTTCTGCACTTGTAGTGTTTTATCAAGATCTTCACATAGTGTATCTTTACTGAATCTTCCCTCCCAGTTTATGGCTTCTCTCCTAAATGCTGCAAATGCTCCAGAGACTAGCAGTAAAATATTAAGTATAGACAAACACTGTCTGCTTAAATCAAAAATGTTTTGATATTCATATTTCTGCAAATGTGTTAGTGTATTAATTATATTATCATCCCCTAATTTTATTCTAACATTTCCAGATACTGCCATAACATCTGGGTCATCAAATTTTCTTACTATCCCTTCAATCGAATATTTCTCAATTACAGTATCTGCATCCATTGTAATTATTATCTCACCTGTACTATACAGAATTCCATAGTTTAGGGCATCAGCTTTTGAGCCACCTCTTTTTATGTATAATAGTTTCACTCCCTTACTGATGTATTTTTTAGCTATTTCATATGTGTCATCAGTTGAGCCATCATTAATTACTATTATCTCCTTGTTCGGATATGATGTGGCTAACGCTGCCTCAATTGATTGTTTTATGGATGATTCTTCATTATGTGCAGGAATTAGTATAGATACTGTACAATCATGAACCATATAGTATGGTTTTTCATGGGAATGTTTTGTTGTCTTTAACTCAAGAAAAATAATCTTTCCAATCATTCTAGAATAATCAAATATTGCTGGAAACAACAAAATAACTAATAGATCTAAAATGACTAGACTTTGTATCTGGTAAAAAATTTCTTGAAACACCATACTTTTAACCTTAATGTTATCTAAGATGAACGATTATTTGGATTGATCAAGTTTACTGCGTTTGAGCTCATTGAATATCATAACTCTTAAAAAATTACACATCATTATTCATATGTGATAAAACTACATATTCCATTATTTCCAATACTAGTAGCTGTATTATTTTTTGGTATTACTGGGACATTTCATGCGTTTGCAGCAGGTACAACTCCAGGATGTGCAATATTTGATGTTTCGCCTGAATGTGATCTATCTGGATGGATGCATTTACTATTAGGCGATGCACTGACTGGTGGATTACTAGGAGTACTATTTCACTATCTATCACACAAAACTAATTCAAAAATAAATCACATTATTAATGAGTCAGAACGTCTAAGAAAGAAAAGAAAGAACTATTCCATACAACAGCTAAAGATATCATTTAATGAATCCTCTTTGCATTGGGATCAGTTCACAGATCAGTAAATCATTATAATAAACAGCTAAAAAATTTAAAATTAGATGAGATAGGCATGCAGAAATTACTATTAACAAAAGATATTGATATTGAAAAAGTAAAGCTAGAACACAGCCTGCAAAGAATTCAAAATATAATCATTGCAACAAATGATGTACTAGAGCCTGATATAACAAACCAGATAATGCAGTCATTACATTTATTGGAGAAATAACCATCAAAGAAGAAAACAAATTATTGATATTTCCAAAATATGATGTATGTAAGACAAAGGCAAAATATATGATAGAGGTGCTAAAATCATAGGATCAACAATATTAAGCTGTCTTACAAAGTATAACAAATGAGAAAGCGCGATTACAAAAAAGCATTTGGCCAGTTTACATCATCACACTCACAGAGAATTAACGTATTAACCCCAGTAGAGATAATTCTAGATGCTCAAGAAGATATTGCAAATGGTATTCATTCTATAGACTTTGAAAAAGGCGATATCATAATAAAACAGTCTGGCATCTATTTTATAATTGCAGCACCACAAGTTGGAAAAATCAAAGGGATTAGAACTAGATGGGTTGATTTTTGGCTCAAAATTAATAATATAGATCTTGCAAACTCTAATGTACGACGAGTCCTAACTGATGCTCAGGAAAAAGATGTAATTCCATTAAATGTCGTAACTCCGCTAAATCGTGGGGATACGATAAATATTATGATGGCAGCAGAGACTGAAAGTGAAGGGATAGGAATTGAGGCAATCGAACCAGAAGGGGAGCCTGCAATACCAAGTATTATAGTTACAATAGTTCAGTTGGATTAATATTCGTTTTTTAATTATATATTTTAAAAAGAAAAGAGATTAGCACGCTGGCCTAACCTACCTGAAAACTAACATTATTAGTTTGTATATTTTAATAAACTTTGTGGGCCTGTAGCATGAGGGTCATGCACCTACCTGAAAACTAGGAGATTTGGGTTCAACTCCCAACGGGTCCACAATACTAATTCTCATCTGTGTATTTTTAAATACATACACCTCTTTATTAACTAAATTGCAATTATATCATACATGGATAAAGAACTTGAAAGCGAGATAAAGTTAACAAAACAAGCAATTAAAGAATTAGAATTATCTGGAGATATGAAAGCTGTAGAGATAGCCAACGCTGATCTAAAATATTTTATATCTCAGAGATGAGCATCCAAAATATTGTAAGCTTTGGATTAGCTGCATCATTTATTGTTGGAATATGTGTAGGTTTTATGATTTCACTTTTGAATTAAATAATAATATTAAACTTAACAATCAAAATATAGTACAAATATGTGGTCTTTTTAAAAAAACGTCAGAAATTATTCTTTTAGTAATACCATATGCAAGGAATTGAACAGATCAGTCAATAGCCATAATTTTAAATAATATCTTAAATAAATTCTCACATGAATGGTGAATGTGCTTATTGTAGAATAGGTGATATTGTGGAGTATAAGATCTACATTCCTAATCCTACAACACAAGATTCAGGATATAGATATTCATGTAATAATGAAGAATGTGGTATTAGATATAGAATTGATCCAACTAATGGCGGTATAATTTTCCTCCAGTAGTCTTTTGATCCATTTTAAATATGTGGAAAGTGTGAATTAAATAATGATGCAAGAACGGAAAAATACTGAAGAACGATTAGACTATATTGAAAATGAACTTTTCTCAAAAAATGGAGATACATATCCTAGTTTGTTTATTGGAAGATTTCAAATGATAGAGAATTTTATAGAATTTGATTTGAACAAACAATTAATTTCAACTGCATATGAAAAAGTTTTATCTAATGTTGAAGAAAGAAATTTTAAAATTATTCAAGACATTAAACTTGTAAAATTATACTCTTTAACTTCTAATCTGGTATGGTATAATCAAGCTCTTAAATCTTATATTGACCGCAAAATTAATTTTGAACCATTAATTTCATTAATGAAAAAGAAAAATCGATATTTTTACTTGTGTCAATTACGATTACATCAATTACAAATGGAGTTTAGTAATGACATTGAATTATTGTTTAAACAAGTTATTTATTCTGCATATAACTCAATGATAGATTCTGATGATTTGTCAATAGGTACAGCGCAAAACAAACCACGTATAGTTAAAGAACATTCTGAAAAAGTCGAAGAAGTTAATAAACAATTTAAAGAACTTAGTAATAAAGTCAACCAATTTTTAAAGTATAAATTTCCAGAAGATGTTTTTAATGTTATTTCTAACGTTAAATTTAATATTTAACAATATTGTCCATTTAGTAAAGATGTCTCGTTCATACATAGTAATATCTCCATAATTATAAATAGATCAGGTTACAAAAAAACGTAGAAATGACTGATAAAGAACTTGAAGAATCCGTGAAAAAAAGTATTAAGAAATCTCAATTAGTATTTGATGCTTTAAATGAAATTTAAATCCCTGAATTCTACACATATAATAAAAATTCATAACATATTAGTTGATGTATATAAAATTTCCAATGGTTATGCAGACAAAGGAAAATTAGATGCATTACTTTATAAAATTGATTTTCTACATGATGATGATATTTTAAAAAGATCATCAATTCTTCTTGAAGGATTGATTCGGTTACATGCATTTACAGATGGAAATAAAAGAACCGCGTTAGAATCTGTAAAAACATATCTAAATCTAAATGATTATTATTTAATATTTCCATTAAGCACAGTAGCTTTTTCTTACAAAATTGCAAACACACAAAAAATTGATCCAAAAAGTAATGAAGATTTAATAAATGAAATCACCTGGTGGCTGAAAAAGTTTTGTGTGTCTAAAGATGATAAAAATAAAATTAATGCTTTATTTCTACTGTATTATACAATACCAACTAAACTTATTCACTTTTTTATAAAAATAAAATTGCCTAAGATAGGAAATTTTATTTTAAAAAAATATATCCAAATGAATGTAAAAGATATGAATAAAAATATGATAGATTTTATTTTGAATTTATTAATAGATCAATTAACTTCCTTTGAGAAAAAAATGTCAGATAAAGACTGAAACCTAATAATGATCCATTTTAAATAGTTAAAATACTAATAATAATATGAAACATTCAACAACTAGATACATTGTGTTTGGTATTGGTTTGTTGGTTATAGCTTTAATAATGTTCGTAGGTGGAAGTATTTATGAAACAGATACTGATAATCTTAGTAAACCACTTGAATCGGTTGTTAATAATATAAGTAAAGGATGGATATTAACAATTCAAGCCATTGCTTTCTTTGGGATTGGTTTCTTCATAGGTGGAATAGTAAAATACAAAATTTTTGATGAAAAATAATTGAATCATTTATCTTTATCACAATATAGTACTTAAATATTAAAAATCCTTTTTCCCTTTACCGATGAAAATTCATGATTTAGCCGATTTTTGCATCATAATTAATTAAATTATCTTTATCAGTAATGTTTGTTTCATTAACTACAATTCTAGTTGCACATCAATTAATACTTTCAAGTAATGTGTGTTTAAGCTTAGGTTCTAAACTTTAAGGATATGTTGACTTGGATTAGCACAATATCAAGGAGCTGCAGGATAATCAAAATCAATCTCTTCATCCGCAGAAATATATCGTTCGCCAGCTGTAATGATACGATCTGTAGTAACTATTACACCATAGTCAGAATCCCAACCTTCAGGATGTGGATTGGGTACTATTAACTCAAATAATGCATATACAATGTGAGACTCTAGATTAGTTGGTTGAAATAAAGATAACTTTCCACTAGGAAGATCCTCATCAAATATTAAAATTAGATCAGCATTTGGAATAAAGTCATCAAGTATAGCATAAGGCTCATTCCACGTATTGCCACCATCTGTAGTGTAAAACAATACTGTATCATCATCTACAGCAAATCCAAAATCTGAATCATTCTTGTATGATACATATTGTGGAAATTCTGGGAGAGGTGCTTCTATAACGTTAACTGTTCTGATAACCTGTGTAGCTGCATTGTTTGATGAATCCGATACATCATAGGTTATTTGGTAAGATCCTATTGTATTAAGATCAAGGGATGAACTATTAATTACAATATTATTTGTAATATCCCCATCAATATTATCACTAGCTGTTGCACCTAGTTCTGTGTACGTATCTCCTAGTTCTATAGTCTGTGTAACATCACCTGTTAAAACAATTGTTGGAATTGTTGTATCTTGTACGGTGATAAGTTGAGTTGCAATGTTTGTATTATCACTAGAATCAATTGCAGTGTAGATAATAGTGGTTAGACCTAACCCGAATGCATTTGGTGCATTATTAATAATTTCAACTGGAAAGATATCAACAGCAGCTGATACACCGTAATCTGTAGAATCTAATGGAGTAAGTATTGCTGTTGCCTCAAATGTCTGAGGAGGTGGTACTATGATTGTAGGTGATGTTGTATCTAAAATTGTAATGATTTGTGTACCACTAGAAGTATTTCCATTAGAGTCAGTTGCACTCCAAGTTATAGTTGTAGGACCAAGTGGGAATGTAGCTGGTGCATTACTGTTAATTGTTACTGGATAAAAATCTGTGGCAGTTGCAGTACCATAGTCTGTTGAATCCAATGGAGTCAAAACAAATGTTGCTTCAAAAAATTGGTTTGTAGGTACTGTAATTACTGGTGGGATAGTTTCTTTATTTACAATTATCGAGACATTTACACTTGCACTATTTGCAGTTCCATCATTTACTCTAAAACTAAATAAATCAGAACCACTAAATCCAGAATCTGGTGTATACTTGTATTTCTTTGATTGGTCAGACTGTCCTATTACTAGAGTTATTGTACCATCATCAGGATAGTTAATAATTGAAAAACTCAATGTATCACCATCAGCATCAGTTCCATACAACCAAAATTTTGTGTTGCTATCTTGTAATACTGTGATGGTACTATGTGGAGTTGCCACAGGTTTTTTGTTTACATTGTTTACTGTAACTCTAAATGATTCAGTATCAGATAATTTCCCATCTGTAACTCGTATAGTTATGTTATGATCTCCAACCTGAGATTCTGTTGGTGTCCATCTAAATGAACCTGAATTACTTATTGAAGCACCTGTTGGTGATTGAGTTAATGAGAATCTCAAAGTATCTCCGTCTGCATCACTAGCTCTTGCAGTGAATTGTAAAGTGGATTTCTCATTTACTGACTTGTTACTAATTGAAGATATTACAGGTGGTTGGTTTACATTATTTACTGTAACTCTAATTGATTGAGTATCAAAGACTTTTCCATCTGACACTCGTACAGTAAAGGTATGAGATCCTACTTGAGACTCTGATGGTGTCCAACTAAACGAACCTAAGCTAGAAATTCTTGCACCTGATGGAGCTCCACTTAATGAGAATCTTAGAGTATCACCATTTGGGTCAGTAGCATATGCTGTGAATCGTAAAGTGGATAGTTCGTTTACTGACTTGTCACTAATATGAGATAATACAGGTGGTGCATTGAGAAATCCCATGTAATGAAGATACATTATATCATCAACATTATTTCTGGATTGATAATCTGACTTCCACTGCTTATAGAATCCTTCAAAGGTCAGATCTTCTTTTGAAAATACACTTAGAATCTCATTTACTCCCAAACTTTGATTGTCTTTGTTTGTACGATCTCGTTTGTCATAGCTTGCTGTACTTCTTGGATCTTTAATATCCCAAAGTACACCTGCAACATGACCCTCAACTGTATGACCAACATCTTGACTTGAAATAATATCATCATAGTAATATGTTGTAGAACCTACTTTGGTGTAGTCTTCTTCAAAATTATATGTAATTCGATATTTTAGGTCATACTCTGAAACATTATCAACAAATGATGGAATAATATCACCCCAACCTTCTTTCCATGCACAACCCTCAGTATTTGCTAAATGTATTGAGTGACTACCTGAACAACCACTAGGCCAACCATTAAATTCATTATTCATTAGATGATGTCCCCATTCGTGCAACTGTGTCCACCTTTCAGGCGAATCATCAGCTCTGCCTCTACTAGTATCAAATCCATCCAAGTAAATTCGCTTTGTATTTCCACCATAATAGACAGCACCGTCATTGGCTAACCCAAATGCCTTTGAGCCTTCATCATGCTCCCATCTTACATTACTTTATCAACATTAATTCCATTATCCTTAAAATATTCTCTACCATCAGCTATAGAATCAGAAATCCAAAAGGCTCTATGATGTTTAGTTTGTTCTAGGCTTCCAGATGAATCAGGTGTAAAAGCGAAATATGTATTGCCTGCAACATTATTTTTTAGAGATGTGGTAACTTGATAATAATGAAAACTCTTGTCTTTTACTTCAGAGTATAATCCATTAGTTGAAATAGCAAGAAACAGATCTAAACCTGTTCCATCATCGTCATAATTATACACATTCCCTACAGTGAATGAACCGTATTCGTTTGTGGTGCTGCATCCATAGTTGTCATTTGTACCACTTGGATTATAATCATAAACACAGACTTTGACATCATAGACATTCCTGTTAGAGGATTCGGAGAATGGTGATAGATCGTTTGTAATCTTTCCATGAACTGTGATGAATGAACCTACAGCTTCTGTTGTTATATCTGAACTAAGGGGTAGCTTTTTTTTTGATTCTTCTTTAATCTTTTCTATTTCTTCTTCTGAGTATCCTGATTCATTCTCTAACCATTCTATAAACTCCTCATCAGTTACTTCAGTTGCTATATCCTCATCTGCCAAGCCTGCATTCTCAGCTGGTTCTGGTTCTTCAGGCGGTATTGAAATTTCAGGCTTATTCCATGGTGCTAATTCTGGATTCTCTTCCCAATATTGTGCTGTTGGAATTGTTTCCTTTTCACCAACATACAGACTAAACTGAACAGATTCAAAATAATCAATTCCAGTAGAAAAATAATTAATGCCTAATTTAGTTGGTTTAATCTGAACAGTTAAAGTTTGAATTTCATTAGGAGATACAGTAAATGGTTCAGCAATTGATAAAAGTTCTGTACCATCTTTCAATGGTTCATGATTTACTTGTTGAGTTACATTAACAAATTCCCACCCATCTTCAAGACCAATTTTTAGAAATTCTTCACTAGGTTCAGATGATCCAGAAGAGCTAAAAACATTTTGTGCTGTCACAGTAAGGGTTACAACTTCATTTAAGAGAGGAAGTTTTGATAATTCTGCTTTGACAACTCCAAGTGAGGGTTCACCATTATCACTTCCACCATAATACGGAATAGAATTTTCAGGTGATATAGTATTTTTTATTTGAGTGATTACTTTCCATCCTGTTTTCTCAGCAGTTCTCTCAGTTACACACGCAACATTTCCATTGGTGCGAAACACTAGCACATGGTTATCCGTACATGAAATATCTTCAGGCAATATACCAGATTCCAACTGTTGTTTTGGACTGTCAGCAAATGAACCATATGATATGTTCATTAAACCAAAAGCTACAACAACTAACACAAATACCAAAACATTCACTGTTTTCATAATTTATAATATTATCATGAGCTAATAACAAGATCGTCAATTTAAATTAAACATCATTAAAATTATTATCAATCTAAATTATACATTATTAGAATTATAATAATCTAACACACATGCACATCTTTTTTATGGTTTTTTAGATCTTTTTTTGAAATTGCCTTGTAATTGCAATTACTATAATTACACAGTATGAAATAATCTCTCATATTTTATGAGCGTATGTTCTCAAATTTAAGAATTTACACTAAAAAAACTAGATATACTTTTAATAATAACTTAATTATCTCATATATAATGGCAAAAAGAGTAACAATTATGCTTGATGAGGATAATGACAAGAAGCTCAGAATCATGCAAGCAAAACTAATTACAAAAGAAAGTAAATCAATTAGTTTTTCAAAAGTGCTAAATATCACACTTCGAAAATCTTTAAAGTGACTATTTTTTTTATTATACCAATTATTAATTAAAAATAAAAAAAGTTGAAAGGGATTAACCTTCCTTTACAACTTTATCTGATGTGTTAAAATCTGCCTCTGATAGTATAGTCCAATATGGTCGTTTTGGACCTTTGACTTTGCAAATTACTAGAGAAGCTGTTTTACTGCCTTTCTCAAACAATTCATCAATGTTATCAATTAATCTACCTATTTGGTCATAGATGATTTTTGTGACATAAAAGTTATTGATTAATTGCACTCCTTCTTCTTTGTATTGTGTATTAAATTTTTCAACAGTAGAGATTGTGTATTTTTTCTCTTTACCATCAAGCAGATCTTCTTTGTTTGCATAGTTTGAAGGATCCCCCATAAAGGCACTTCTGCCATTAATATGGATTGTTTTATTTCTGATAACTGTGGTTCCTACAGTTTTAGGAATTGGTTTGTTCAGGTTTGCAGTTGATATTTCATTTGTTTCATTCATTTTATTCATTTCACCTCCTTTTGAGTTAGTTGAGTATATTCATCTCATATTAATAAATGTATGGCATAATGGCATAATATTATAATGTTATATAACCATTAATTGTAACTTTATCATGCCAAGAATAAATGTAATAGTTGATGATAATTTGTATCTGAAAATCATTAAAGTAAAGACAATAATGCAAAAGCAGAGCCCTACTAAAAATATCAATTTGACTGACGCTGTAAAATTCGTGTTAAATAAAGGATTAGATAATAACTGAATTAATAATAATGAGTGATTCTTCCAGGCGGACCACTTAATGCATTAACTAGAGCTGCATCTTTTCTCCCATCCCCCATACCTATGAAACGTTTTTGTTTATGTTTACCACGCATTGGACCACCTACAAAAATACCATCATCTCCACTTTCCAAAATATTCCTAAATGCAAAACAACACATCAGTAATCCTTTAGAGAGATGGTCAGATTCATCTCCTGGAGGATAATAATCAATACTTCCAGCTTCTGTGATATGCTGCAAGTATAATGGCATTTGGTCTTCTAATTCCTGCATAGCTTTGGATTTTTTTGATTGAAATTGTATCTGGTTGTTTTGTCGAAACTTTCTAAATAATTCAATCATTTCATTTTTATCCATAATCTCCAAGTTTTCAATTCCTTTAGGATCTTTGAGGTCTTTTTGAGTTGTGATTACATTTACTGGAACATCCAAAGATCTAATTGATTCTATAAGGTGCTGGCCTGTAATCTGATCAATATGTAACTGGTCCCATTGTGTTTTTTTGTATAATATTGAGATATCAAAAGGAATTATATTTATTTTCTCTTGTGGCCATTGCTTTGCATATACAATTCTTACTTTTTTCTTTTCAGTGTGACATTTGCTCATTACCAATCCATACATGTTTTTAGTTTTATTATGTGTCAATACACATTCCATTATTTCACTAATGTTAGGAGCCATCTAGCTGTTCCCACCATATCCTGACATAGTTTGCAATTATCAATGAACTCATAAACAGATCATCATGTCTGCCCCTCATTGCCCTATAAGTAGTACCTCCATTTTGTGTCATAAATGAACCGATATTGTTTGTTTGAGTAATTAATTCTTCAACACCATCATTTCTGGCATAAAGAATTCGCTTTAGCTTTCTTTGAGTTGCCATCCACTCCACTGCAAATGGCTTGTCAAGAAAATGGTAATCTTTTCTACTCTCATCAGTTAGATTGGCTCCAGTGTATACCCAATCTACAGGTATACCATATTTTGTAAATGCCTTTTGTACTGTGTCTTGTTCAAAGTTAGCTTCTAATAGTATGATGTGAGGTTTTATTATTTTTTGATAATGTTTAAAATATTTTGCAACCAATCCATATGGTTTTCTTTTGAACTCTTTGGCATGACCATAATGAATCTCTTTTTTGGGCCATGTAGCTTTTGCTATTACTTCTCCAAATGAATCACCAGCTCGAGCCGGGTCACCTGCCAATAATCTAAGACTGAGACTCTTCATGAATGTCATCCCAGTCATCATTGTTTTCTATAAAATGGTCATCATCAAGTTCCCTTTCCTCATGTGCATCTGCAAGTGCCTTTTCAAGAATATCATGTAATGTTTCAGTATTTTTGTATCTCTCATTTTCCAGTACTGGTGCCATTACTGCACCCTTTCCTGGAATAAATTGCGTCAAATATTCTTGTTTAGGATTAAGGGATATGGAATTAAGCATTGTATCTATTTGCTTTTTTGTGAATAGATTTCCTTCTGTATGCCAAATATTATATTGAAACTTGTAATATTCTGTACTCTCTTTGTTTTTCCAGATTTTATAAAATGTCTTAGTTGGTCCTTTGGGAGTTGATACTAAAAATAGATCTCCTCCTGCAGCTCGAACTATTGGCTCGACTGAATTAAACACAGGAACATCATCTACCAATCTCCACTTTGCTGCCTCATCCATGAAGATGCATTTGTATCTGGTGTCTCCAGTCATTGCTTCTTCGTTTGCTTTGAATGCCTCAATTATAGTACCATTGACTAGCTCAATAACTGATAGATGTCTACTCTCTTGAATTTTTATCCAATGTAAAATAACTGGTCTGATGTTTTTAAATAATCTTGCAAATCTCCTCAAGTCTTTTTTTGCTAGATCTCCGTTATTTCCTGCAATGATTCCAACGTTACTCCCTGCATATCTTGAAAAGCAAAAGAACTGGATTAGTCTTAATACAATTTCAGTAAAGCCCATCTGTCTGCCTTTGTTTAGATGAAAGAAATGATGCAGTCTTTTAAATTCAATAATTAGTTTTTGTAATTTCTCTTCAGTCTTTGCAGTGTGTGGCAGTTTTGTTATTTTAATTACTTTTTTGCAAAACTCTACCTGATATGGTGTTAATGGCATTTCCTCGTTTGTAGCTGGATGTCTTGGCAGTCCTACTGTATGTGTAAGGCAGCAGCCGTTTTTTTGGTAATCTGGATTCTCTTGATGTAAAGTATTATCTTCACACCAAAACGGTAATTGAGCTAATTGTTTGCATAGTTCTAATGCGTTGATATCTGAGGTATTTTGTTTTGTGGCTACAACAAAACCTGCTTTCTTTGCCTCAGTTAGCAGGTAGCTGAATCCTTCCACTTGCAATCATCTTCATTACTTCGGCTCCCTGTCCTTGTCTAGCTAGAAACATTATATCTTTCCATAAGGATTGTTGCTGCTTCATAAGATCTCTAATATCTCTATCAATAGTTAATTTATCAAAAGAGTTTAACTCAACTTCTTCAGCATATGATTTATCATTTTTTGCTTTTTTGAATATGGTTTTAGTTCCATTTTTTAATTCTTCAAGTTTTTCTTTTTGTTGCTCTAATTCAGTAATTTGTTTTTTAAAATAATCTGATGCCATCTGATAATCAGTGAGGAATTGACCAGATATTCTTTGTGCCAATTCAAAATCTATTGCACCTATGAGTTTCTGTCGTGCTCTCCATACCATAGAGCGCGTCAAGCCTACATTATCTGCTATTTCATGATCCTCAAGAGCAGGATAAAGTAATATCTCATTGTAAATTACCCTCTGAAGCTCATTTTTCATGCCTAATTTTGAGCTTGAGTTTCATTTATTCATTTATGTAAACAAATAATCTATCTAAAATTGTGTTTTTGGGTGGATTAAATGAAATAGAAAAAGGTGACACTTTACTCTAACTTACTTTTCCATATACCATACACTATACAATAAGATTCTGTTAGTTTGCCCAAATATAATAAACAAAAGTGTCACCAGTCACAAAAATACACAAATCGACAGTTATCGACAATGAACACCATTATTTATGCACCCCAAAATGTGACACTTTTAACTTTATTTTTTAGGACATATGCTCATTTAGGGTACTCTGTATTGGTTCCTTAAAATCAATATTTAGCCAAACTCTCTCAGTTCTACCATCCCCCTTAACCCTATCCTCGTCATAATACTCAGAAAATGCCTTGCTAAACTGTCCAATACCTTTTGGAGTCTCGCCCTTTTCAATCATACTCTCTTTATAGAAATGATAGGTGTCTCGTTTTGTTTTATTGCCTTCACTCTCAATGATATAGTTTGTAGCAAAATCATCAATAGGATCTGCATTCTCATTCCATTCCTTTCTTATTTCTTTCCAGTCCTTAGAATAGGTAAACTTGCCAGTTTGGTTTAGTCTATTGGCAATTTTAACCAAGCAGGAAAAAACCAAATTTTTCTCTTCTTGATTCTCATCTAATTTTTCTTTAAGATACTCTATTCTAGCTGGGTCATTCTCAAAATCTCGCTCCCATTTTAGAATCAACCATCTTCTAAAGAACCCCTGGCTCTGATCAAAGACTTTGGGAAATCTATTGCAGGAAAATATCAGTTTAGCAAATGGGTGTAATGTGAAAGCTTGTTGATGTTTCTTTTGGACCTCAATTCCTTCATTTGATGTAATTGCCTTTACTTTACCAGTATGTCTTAATTCATTTGGTTCTAGATCAGGGAAAATATTTGCAGATTTTCCAACCAAATTTGCCCTCATGAATTTGTCTTCTGCCAAGTCCTGTAATGCAATATTGCTAACATTATTTTTTCCAATTATTGAATGAATATATGATAAAAATACGGATTTACCATTTTCACCACCACCTAAATTCATTATTGCCTTTTCATCAATATGCCGTTTAATGATTGGAGATGCAGCTATCTCCAGGGCACACTCAAAACTCTCTTTGTTTAATTTACCATCAATTGTAAATGAATTGATCAAAAACTTCCAAAATAATGTATCTTTCAAATTCTGTTCAATATTATCATATTCTGGTTTATGGTATTCAACAGGTAGTAAAACTCGACTTAGATGGTCCGGTGTATGTGGTGTTAGCTCCAAAGTCGTCAGATTCAATATCCCATTTTCAACTGTAATTAGATTAGGATCTGTATCAAATTTTTCAAGTTCTGAAAAAGTCTGGGCCTTTATTTTATTGATAACTTCTAGTCTGTTGTGAGTTGTGCAGTTGGGAATTAGATTCTCTGTCTCTTCTTTGATTATAGTTTCAGCTTGTAAATTATCATAAATTTTTCCATTATATAGTAAAATTTCTTCTGTTTTTCTTAAGGTAATGAAACTGTATTCTTTTTGTAGCTTTGCTGCAACATTATCAATTTTATCACTTCCTGAGAATTCACCTAATTCTTTCTTCTCAGATGAATAATCATCAAGGGATGGTTGTACTATCTGAGAGAAAAAAGACTCTGAAGATTTCAAGTTATTTTCTATTTCTTTATCATCTAGTGGTTCAGCCAATTCTCCATTAATCTCTTTTATTTTTTTAATACATTGTTTTATTGACCATCTTCTAACCCTCATTTTACAGTATAAAGAATTAAGTGATTTTCTCCTTGTGCCCCTCTCAAACTTTCCATGTAGTAATTTATCTAAATCATAGTCATTCTGAAGATCCTTATTCTCAATGTCTTCTTTTAGAAAAAACCCTATAGAAGCTAGATGAGCTTCAAAATCTGGCCAGCTTGTAGGGTTTGTTTTTAGTGTGCTTGAAACAAACTGATATTTTCCTAAATGTTTGTCTGGATGAATTGAGGGCGGTAGTAAAGTATAACCTCCCTGAGTTTTTATGTCAATTTCTACCCCTTTTATATTGAAATATTTTGCATTCTTTGGGGGAAGCTGGCCAATAGGCTCCACTATAAGATGACATCCTTGCTTTGGTGTTTTGACTACCATAGTGATTGCTAGTATTTTTTCAATGTCTTTTGCTACAATATGAACAGCCTTTTTCCAATCTTCACCATTTTTCATGTCAATGTCAATTGCATATGTATTGGAAACCTTACCATGTAGCATGGCAATAGAATCTGAATCCCTAATTGGATAATCACATATCTTATCAAAATAAAGCGCAAGCTCAAAGCCTTTTGGAGGAATTTTAGTTCCAGGAACTATTGGTATGATGTTTCTTCCCTGTAATCTAAGATATTCTGCAACTCTTGAAGATGTGTTTAGCTCATCAAAGTTGACTAGTGTTTGATTATCAGAGTCAGGAGTTTCTTTAGAGATATTCAAAGATTATTTACCCCTACTTCACATGTATTACCATAGATATTTGGGCAATCCGACCCTAACAGGACAGATTGGTTACTGAATCCATGACAAACAGCCATATATCTATGATAATTATAATTCATAATTTCTCTCACCAATTTCTTGTCCTCTCCCAATGAGTCAAACAAGCATCACAACGAATTTCACTTCCAAGTTCAAGACCTACTCTCTCAGTTACTCGTTTTAATGCAGGATAACCACAATTTGGACATGATAATTTTGGAATATGATCTTCAAATTCTTTAGCTCTACATATACTACAATTTTTAGAAAATTTATTTTTAAAGTGTGGATGATTATCTGTTGCTTGTTTTGTAGTGAAGATACGTGATTTACATTTCCATTTATTCCAACATTTAGTACAAAAAGACCCGTTAAGATTTGGGTTACTATCTCCATCAAATTTCTTTTTACATTTTTTACAAATCCAGTTCTCTGTCCGATAACTAAATTCCTCATAATTACCTTCAAGTGAATTTACAACAAGCTTACAATCTCCACACTCTGATAGGGGGGAATCAACTCTAATTACTACCCATTGATGTTCTCCGTCATATTTTGGGCATTGCATTGTCATGTTAAGGAATCTCCACTGCTCTAGCATCTGCATCAACTGCAACTAAAATAGGAGAGATCGTATTTGATTTCTCTCGAAAGCAAATATGGTTTGTTTCATGACCTTTACAAAATAGTTTTCCGCACATTGTGCATTCTCGCATATCAACAAAGTTCCAACAAAACACACAGCTACAAAGTTCAGAATATTTATGCACAGGAATTGTGACTTCAATTTCGCATCCAAAACGCTGTGCAGAACCAACATAGGTATCAGTCATTTGATTTGTTTCTCCATTTGTAAAATTTCATCAAAAGTAATTGTATCAAATTGTGTTACAGGAAGTTTTTCTTTTGCAACAAGGAATGGTAAAACTTTTTTAAGTTCACTTTGCCATAATCGGTTGTTATAATTTTCAACTTCATCTAAAGCTTCTCTGAAAAATTCAATAGATCTTGTAATTAAACTAACATTGGGTGGTGTTGTTGTACTTTGAAAAATACTACATATTTATTATCATAATCTTCAATAACACATGTTTCATCATCAACTTTAATGGAATATTGCTCCCAAGAATTACAATTACAAAAAATATCAACAAAACCTAATCTTTGAGAAAATCTATTATACCCTTTTTTTACTACAACATGTCCCATTTCTAAATTACTAATCTCAATTCCTCTGTTTGCATAAACTTGTATATTATCTAATCCACCAACAAGTTTTTCAGGATATTGAGGATTTGGATATCCATCATCATTAGCTAGTCTATATGTTATTGTGGAATTATTGTTATTCTCATATTTGAAAACAGTTTGTTTTTTTTCTAGTTTTTTATATGCTGGTTTTTCATTAAATATTTTTTTCCAGGTTATTTTATCAATCAACTCTGGGTTTAATAATTTCAAGGACCAATCATCATGATCTGGTTCTAGAAGATCTGATTCGGAAATTCCCATATAATTGATAAGTGTTTTTGGAGGCTTTTTCTGTGAAGTTATCATTTTTTTAAAACACTCCTATTCATAGAATCAGATAGTTTTTCTCTATTGAGCCTTGAATATTTATTAAGAACTAATATGTTAACCAAGTATCAAACGCCTCCATAGTAGCTGGTTTTTGATTAAAGTCTCTCTGGATTTGGGTACTGTGGAAAGTAAACCCATTTCCTTCTTTTATTAAATTATTAAAATTAATCATAGTTTTACATCACCCAAATCTTTCTTCAAAATTTTTTGATATTGTTGTGATCTTTTTCTACCACCACGTTTATCTTCTAATGCCTCAAACATTTTATCTGGAATACTAATACATACGGTAGCCATGACAAATAATACAAAAAACTTATTTAAATAACTATCTGTACTAATAGTACGGATTAATTTGTTGATGAAAAATTACAGTAAAATCAAAGAAAAATGCGATCAAGACTATCATAAACCAAAAGATGATAATTTTTTAGTAAGGGAATTTGATAAAATTAAATGGAGTAATTTCCGCATTAGAAATTTTTTCATGATAATTAAGATTCTAGCTGAAAAGGGATATTGTACAATTAATGAAATAATAGATAATGATGGATTAGCACAAACACAAAAGGATAGAAAAAAACGAAACGGTGTTTACAATATATTACTTAAAGGTAAAAAGGGTCATTTCCAGGGATTAATAGATAAAGGAATCATAGAAGAGGATGAAGACTGGGAAATAAAACGAAAGAAACGTTACAGACTTTCTATATTTGGTATTTTGTATGCGATCCATTTATTTTCAAGAGATCAAAATTATATGGGATATGATAAGCAGATAAAGTATAAAATAAAATCAACTACAAAATACAAAGAAAATATACTTGAGGTTTTAGTAGAAAACTATTCTGATCTGGTGCCATTGATTTTTGGAAATTGGGAATTTTTGGTTTCAGAATTTGGAGGGAGGGTTAATTTCTTAGTTGGATTTGCTCATTTAGAAAAAGAATTAGAAGAATTGTTACATACAGAGACATTCATAAATTCAGATATTGTCAATATGCAAGGGTGGAAAATCACAAGCTCATCTCCAGCTTCTGAACTCTCAATTTTACTAATTGCATATATTGCAATACAGGATAGCCAATATCCAATAAAATTTGCAAAAGACAAGAAAATATTGGATCTGTATAAAAGATATATCAAATTTCTTAAAAAAAGACAGTATTATGAGTCACTTCGAGTCAAATATCAAGAGGCCATATTATATGGAAAAAATGATGAAGCTTCAAAGATAGGTTTAGAGCTGATTAAACCTCGTTAATGATGATCATGTTAAATATGATTAAATATTATTTTTCTTATGAATTTTAAAACAACATTTTGGATCTGTGCTGCTGGTAATGTAGGATGGTCAAATCATAAAGATGGATTAATAGTAATGCCAGTTTTCTCATCACAAAAAAGTTTTGATATTATCGATGCAGAAATTAAAAAAATGGATGAAAATCAATTAATTTTCACAGTAGTTGAATCTCCTGATGAACACTATTCTATAATATGTTATGAGGATCCAAGAGATAAACTAGTACCAGATTTTGGATTTTTAATAATGGGAATGAATTCTCTTGGGAATTATAGTAATTTTAAAGAAGATTATAATTATAAATCCAAGATATATTTTAGCTATGCAACACAAAATCTAGAATTAGTTGATAAATATAGCAATACAGGAATAATCAAACCATTAATTGAACCGTTTTTAATAAAAAGTTTTAGAATAATAAATGATTTGGAATTAAAATTAACTGAATTTACGAAACAAAATCTATCTGAATATCTTTCACCAAATAATTTTGAATATTATAATGAAGCTACTGGAATTATGACATTAATGAGAAAATGACAACAGATGAAAAAATTTACCATATAATATATTATCATCATACATATCCCTCAAATGCCTAGATTCATTGTAGGCTCTGTATACACACTGTAATTAAACCTAAGAATAGAAGAGTTTATGAGTATGTTACTACTATACATATCACATGCAACAGAGCATATACAACAAACTATCACTTCTTCAACTTGGGTTTGTTATCTTTTGTACTATCATTGCTGCATTAGTTGCGGTGTTCTTCTTAACACCAATGATGCAGTTTGGTGGTGGTCCATTTGGAATGGGTGCACCTCCAGATATACCAGATGATGTACTATCAGATCTAAAAGAAGAAATTCTTGCAGCAGAATCTGTGATTGTATTCAAAGAAACATTCCCCGACTACAGAGATAACTTTGAAGAAAATTATGGTGTAGAATATTCAATACAAGCTAGAAATGCAAACACAGGCAATGTGTTAGCTTTGTATGTCCATTATTATCCAATGGGTCCTCCAGGTAGTACTGACAAGTTTGATGGCAACGAAAATTTGGAATGTATTCCAGGTGAAAACATGTACATTGCAGAGAATATGTATCCGATGATGTGGGGGGGTTCTGCAGATCTATTCATTCATGAATCAATCAAGGATACAAATTGTTTAGAGGATGATTGGGAAACACAAATGGTAGCAATAGAGGAATTGCACCCTTAAATTTTTTTTTATCATGAAAACTAGATACAAAATATTATTGATATTTGGTATAGTAATACTGTAGATACAAAAACATGAATAAATAATTGGTAAAACGTATGACTTGTATGAAGATAAATCTATGGATAGTATTATTTTTATATCCTCATATAGTGTGGAAAGTATGAAACTGGAAACATATACCAAAGTGGCAATTATTTTTGGAATTGCTATATCTTGCATACTAACAGGTATTGTACTATCTTATTCTGTTGCAAGCGTATTCAATATCTATGATGTTGTCACAGAGATAAAATGGGCAGTCTTAGATAAAGATGAGACTACTCAACAGATGATGAATTCATCATCATACATTTCTTTTATAAAGAGATTTCCTGATTATAGAGAAGAAATAACTATAGAAAAATTTGAAATCACTACAACCATAGAAGCCATTAATCCGAATACTTTGAACACATTACGCTTAGAATTACATTATGATATAGATACAAAAAATATTAGAGAATATATGAAATGTGAATCTATGAATGGTAATAGACAGATGGATAATTCTAATACTATTTTTAGAGATATGTTTATTGAAAAAACAAAGTGTTTAGATGATGATTTTGAGTTTCCATCAGTGTGGAGATAATGGAAACCATATACAAAACATCACTAATTGTGGGGATAGTTATCATTATTGGTTTTGCATCTATTTTTTTAGTGCCAGTTTTTTCGATGATTGGTTCTAATATGATAGCTAATCATATACTATCTAATACTTCAAATGAAACATTTGAAGCAGATTTTGCAAAGATTCCAGAGGTAAAATTCTTTATTGAGAAATATCCAAATTATATCACAGGTCATCTGGCAGATTTCTTAGGTTGGAAGATAATTAATTATGAATCAAAAATGGATGCTGATAGATTTATCCATTTGTCAGTAAAAAAAAATGTATTGCATCAGGGAGTAAATGTTTATGCAGGTTGTAGTGAAACTGGTACTGATTTTGTATATAATATAATAGATGATAACGTTATAGATTATCTAAAAAATGACCAATGTTTATTGGCAGAAGAGCTTGCAGAGTTATGTCAAGACGATATGTGTGTGTTTATAATTGAGGATATGGATCCTACTACTGATATTGAAGATTCAAATTCAAAGTATATTGAGCCAACTTACAATTACACAGGAATTCCAGATTGTGATGATACAGATTCAGACTGTGATGTTATACAGCCAGAACCAATATGTGAAGAAGGATATGTCTATGGTGATTATGGATGTGTTCTGGAAAAATGAAAACTAGATATAAAATTCTAATAATTGGCATTGTTATCATCTCATTACTTTTGTTTTTACGAGCTCCATCAATTATGGGCCAACCAGAATGTCTTGATGAAATAATTAACAGAGATTCTGATTGTTCATTATGGAGTAATTGGGATTGGATTGAGTTCGAATTATTACATTGTTGGGAATTAAATATGGGGAAAACTGTATGGCCTTCTGCATATCAAAATAAGGGATGTTTGTAGATTAATTGTTAATCTTTTCTGCTACTAGATGCTTTATGTAATCCTTAATCTCATCAGTCATTGGACCATTTGGTTGCAGATCACGTACAGTCTCAGATAGCTCATCAATTTTTTGATTCTTTGTTTCTAGTTCTCTGTTTTTCTTTTCAACATCATCTAATTTTTGTTTGTGTATAATAGATTCTGCTATCGCTCTCTCCTCATCTGAGATTGTAAGAAATGAAATTGCTTTCTGATATTCAGGGAATCGCTCAAAGTCTTCTTCAATATATCTCTCATAATGTTTTTGCAAACCCCTATAGTGTCCCATCATATCCTCTCGATCTTCTTCAAATACTTTTGCCCTTCTGCACATTGTATTGAAAAATTTACGAAATCCATTATCAGCTTGAACATTATTTCCTTT
>Ga0114923_10000455_pt1 | contig 33098 bp, 67 predicted proteins | sample SumtaG_FD_89578 | JGI IMG/M metagenome (GOLD analysis project Ga0114923, IMG submission 89578) | Deep subsurface microbial communities from Indian Ocean to uncover new lineages of life (NeLLi) - Sumatra_00157 metaG | ecosystem: Environmental > Aquatic > Marine > Oceanic > Sediment | place: near... | reverse complement strand
TTCAGATGCATTCTCCCTCGTGGTGTGTAGAGATTTTGTATCCAAGTCCTCTACACAATGAACATTCTTCGGTTAGATCGAAAAGGTCAGATTCAGCCTTAGAGATATCAGACTTTGCTTTCTCTTCATCAGCATCACTTAAATCGATAGCAAGGTTGCGGATCTCTTTGTATGCCTTGATGATGTCTATCGTTTTACTTTTTGCTTCGGTGCCACGATTGTGATCAGGATGATATTTTAATAGTGATTGCCGATAGCCTCTTTTTAGTTGGTCTGAAGTGAAAGGGAATTCTTCGACTCCAAGAAGAGACATTTTATTCCTTGTGTTATCACCAATTGTTATTCTCAAAACTCATCACCCCCTTTCACTGGGATTGGATTTTTATCTGTTCTTTCAGATTGGAAATGACTAATTTCTTATCATCTACATAATCGCATGGGCAGTCCAAGGCAATCCTAGGGATAGGCTTCTGTCCATCGATTGCTATTTGAGGATACATCGTTTCGCAGACCTTGCAAGCATCGTCTTCTGGTATTCGGCGTTTTCTCTTTCCTTGGATTGCCATATCAGGACAGAGTTCTATTAGGGTGTCCAGACAATTTGCGTTTCGGCCTAACTTAAGATGGCCAAGGATTGTTTTCAAAACTTTTGTTATATCAGGATCTTCGAAGTCGTGTAAGATATGCGGCTTATCTTCTGGCATAGTTCCTCCTGTTAGTTTGTGAATGGATTAATACTAGTCATTCAGATTGTTCTGAGATGAAATCTTCAAGATTTGAAATGAGTTTGTCCAATGACTCTATCTCGCATGGACATTTGAACTGATGTTCTTTTAGAACTGGATACTGAGTTTGACAGATCTGGCATTGTGTGTAGCTGTCTTTCAACGGGAATGAGAAATAACCATTTGCCAGATCTACAAGATACATGTCAACGCAACCAGCGCTACCTGCTAACTTAAGCTCTGATAAGATCCTCTCCAAAGTTCTTGTCACATTTGGATCAGCAAAGTCTATTACGATGTGGACTGCCATATCGCCTCCTTATGAATCATTATCTTGCTCATTTTGCTCGATGACTTTCCTTGTCCTGGCAATGATGTGTGCTTTAGATAAAGTAGAAAGGCACGGGCATTTCATAGCACCAATATAAGTCAGTCCAGTTTTGATATCTTTGACTAACCTTGGAAAGATTTTACCGCAAAAAGATTTGCAATCGCGTAAGTGCAAATTCCCAGTGTATTCAAAAGGACACAGTCCTGAACGCCCAGTCCTTTCGAGATTTTCCATAATGATTTTCATATTTTTTAATTGCATCTTGTTCATCTGCAATATCATAAATCCTCCTTTATTTAGTCTGACAGAATAGTAGCTTGCCCAAATCCTTGATCAATTTTTCTCTGCTCATTTCCCAACAAGGACATGTGAACCCTGTTTCCATAGTAGGGTACCAGATTTTACACATACACAGTCTATCTGTTGAATAAGCCTTGTTGTCTCCTCGGTCAAAAACGTCTATTCTCTCTGGCAGAAAGAGGTGGCCGAAGTCACTCAAAGTACATCCTTCTGCCATCAGCATGTTCTCTACACAACCTGGAGTTTCTGATATTTCAGCTTTAAGCTTGCTTAGATCAGATAAACAATCTTTTAAATTTATAATTGCATTAGTGAAATTCTCTGAATTGAAATCGACAATTCTCAATTTATGATTTACATAAGTGTATGGGTTATCATCTTTGTTCATATCATTCTCCTTTTTTGGTAGGGTTTTATACTATTTAAAAACACCTCTGGTAAAGATGTCCTTAAATAGTATCACCCCTTAAGACAGCTATGCAAGCTCTCCCAAGGGGTGACCTATTACCTTCTTTTCAAAGGAGGAGGTATATGAATTTATTACTCGGTATCTCAACCAAGCGGCATCCTCGCTTCACTAAGTATAGGGTCTATTGTATATCATATAATCCGGTAGTGTGGTTGAGTTTAGAGATTCAACCGGATACTTTTGAACTTCCGATATTTCAAGCCATAAGTTTTTTACTTCCGTCCATCTCGCTCCTTTTTGGTCAGAGACGTTTTAGGACAAAATCACATATACTATACAGGGCTTATCCATCACAGGATAACGCATCTCATCATATTACTCTCCTCTTCATTCTACGGGAAGCTGAGAACCTTTGTATAACTATATGATAAAACTATCCTATCTTGTGAACACTCCTAGGTTTCCACAAAATATGACCTTTCGTACTGGCTTTACACATGCAAGCATTTAGTCCAACGCGTATCAGTCAGCGTCTCTCCCGGTATCTACATGAGAGTCCGTAGCTTTCATAGCCTCACGGTATCCACTGATCGTTAGTCAGATTTTTCTTGCCCTACGAGCCGAATTGCTTTTATGTCTATAGTACAGAGGTGGTACACACAATTTACCATAGACCGTAGGTCGACACGCCTATCTTAGCTGCCTTTACTAACTTTGGATGCCAATTCCTATCGCCCATATCCTTCTCGTTCGCTTTGTAATGAATGATGATTAAGCTTTAGATCTCTTTACCCATATCTGTGATAGCATACAAGTACCATTTTGGATTTACTTAAGATCTTGGAGGATATTTTATGGAAGAGGTCTATTCCCTTACCGGCAAGGGGTACATCAGACTTGAGACAGGTTTTATTATCTCGGTAGAGTCTACTTGCCATATCGCCAGCAAATTTTCCTCTTTCTGGCGTTTTCGAGGGTGACCGGAGAGGAGATTTAAGTATGATTGGATTCAGTGCGTGAGCTTAGCTGGCATAAAAGGTTAGTAACCTTCCGGACAGCTTTACCCGGAGGATTCCATACGACTCCCTCTTTATCTTTCCGGTGGGTTGTGAACCGCCTACTCTATCTTGAACGATGTAGCAGGCTCTGAAGGGCTTCCTGTTCAGGAACGTCTATAATCTAGATTCCCGACCCTTATCAGATTGTGATGAGAACGGTTACGCTCCCCGAGCCACCGCGACTCTCTACCCGCACGCTCCCTTGAGCTATGTTTCTTCTCTAAGGTATATCTTACCTTAGAAACTTTATTATATAAAAAAAGGAAATGTAACGCAAGGGAATAACTATGGATTCACAATAAAAAATTATGGTAGAAATATAGTGATATCATTGGTTTATATGATAGGGAATAGTCCCGTTCTGATATTCTCCAAAATTATCGATTCTGTTTTACAGTTTTGAATCTTGTCCAAACAACCGTCTGCCAATCAATATCTGATTCTGAACCATTTTTGAGATAGTCATGCATCTTGTATAGTTCTGCTATCTTGTTCAACCAGAATATTGTGATAGCTTTGCTCGATAATGGTCCGAATTCAAGTCTGACTTTCCCTTTCAAGACCTGAGTTAGTAATTTTGATCTATCATGGTTAAACATATGCTTTCCTTCTCTGTCTAGTTTGTATCTCCAAATGATACCTAACTCTTCATCAACACAGTAAACTTTATCCACTTCCTGATCGCCGAGAAAGACTTTTGGTTTCATAGCAATCAGATCTTCATCATAATCCTCATCATATTTGTGTACCGGATAGTCTCATTGTGGCTCCTTTCCTCCTAGTAGGTTTATGAATTCTTTCTCGATGCAATTATCACAGACCCATGGAAAATCTTTACTGTTCGTCGGCTGTACGCAGCACAGCTCGCCATACGGAACAGGATGTCCACAGTCAGCTCTTACCAATCCATTCCCGACATCTCTTTCTATGCAAGCAAAAACCATATTTGCCCAAGCTACAAGTTCATCTATCTGGCCAAAAGAAAGACCGATTATCATTCCTGTAATCTTATCTAGTCCGCTTTCTTCTGCTGCTTCCATGCATGATTCCTCCACAGTTTTCCGATAGAATACTGTGGGATCAATAGAAGACAAAAGGTATCCGCCATACTCTCCTGGAGTGGGCAGAAGGCGGTTCTTTTTCAACTCAATCAATAGTTTCTCATAGTCGTGTTCAGCTTTATCTGAAGCCTCTCTGTCATAGCTATCATTTCTTATCTCTATAGCTCTCAAGACAGCCTTTGCTATACGGATTGTCTCTCTGTTCATTCTGATTCCTCCTTTGCTTTCATTCCATCCAGCATTCCAAGTATCCTTTTGTATGCTGATTTTCGGCCTGAGTGTTTAGTCCTGAGAAAGGTTTCGTCTTTTGGTATCCTTTTTAAATCAGAATGAATATGAGATAGATTTCTGCTGATTCTTTTTCTTATCTCTGATAGGGTGTCAGATATTCCTAGCGATTTGCCATCTTCCAATCCTTTTTGGTAGCTGTGGATTGGAAGATGGCTCGGGTGATCTACTGTGGAAATATGGGAATACTCATTATCCAAAGCGAATCTGACCAGAGAGTCTCTGTCAACATCTATGCTCCAATCTGTAATGCCAGCAATCCTTTTGCCGTCAAGAAATATTTTGCAAGATTCACCTTTGGGTATAGGACTGGTAAGGCAGACCCATCTGTCCAGTTTTTCTTTCTTTTCATCTATTTCAAAACCAGCCTTGGCTTTCCTGATCAAACCTTTAAGGAAAGCTATAGCCATATCTCCTTTATCTTCTGGCTCTGTCCTCTCCATGAAATATTCATAAAGTTCTAAATCATCTTTAGTCATTAGATTCTCCTTTAGTAGAGATCAAGGTGGTGGAAAGGATGCCTTGATGATTCTGGTTTAATTTTGAAATAATCATGAACCACTTTTGCCAAACCGAAGACAAAAATCACAATCATCAATATTGCTATTTCCATGAATCCTCCTATTTACCACATTGGGCTTTCATAAAATAATTAGGTATCTGAGAATCTGGCACACAATCCATAGTAGTTTCCCTTCTCCCGCCCATCTGCCTATAGTAACAAACTATCCTTGTCTCGCAATCTGTGAAACGAAACATACCCTTATCCAAAGTGGTGTAGACCTGTGATATCTTTTCTGGTTTTGGCTCTGAAGCTGGCAGAGCTGAATCTTCTGTTTGCTCTGGTGTTTTATTTCTGAAGACATACGTTGCAGTCGGTATTGCTGTTGCAAACATAGCTGCTATTAATAGGCACCCAAATGCAAATTTCTGATTATCTTTCATTCTTTCTCCTTTGGCTTCACGCCACAATGTGGTCTATTGTTTATAAATAATTCAGCATATAATATAAGGCCGCCACAGATCATAAATTTCCATTTAGCAGGGTTATCCTTATTGATGACGTCTGTTGCCTCTACTCCACCAAAGGAAGGGCACCAATCACCGCATGCTCCCAATTGAAACTGATTTATGCCTCTCTTGATTACGTGCCGGCACAATTGTTTCTTGAATATTCCGTTTCTGGTTAGGTGTAGGTGCCCAGATTCGTCTAACATTATTTCTTTAAACATTTTAGATCCTCCGTCAGCTCTTCCTGGAGCATCATGACTTGCTCCCTGGAGATGTGTGTGTGATGTTTCCCGAGATTGTAGCAGACTATACAAGAAGAGTTTATCATATTCATCATTGGTGCTTCTGCCAGTTCCATTCCTTCAAGTCCTTCTAAATCTTTAAAACACTTATCGCATAACCATTCACTGCTCATGATGCCTCCTTTTGTAAACATGGATGCTAAGTTAATAGACATACTGATACCTCACGCTGTCTATCTTTGCGTGGTATCAGTATGTCTATCATCTTTTGTCAAAAGCACCTTTAGCATGAGGGTGCAGGATGTTATTGCTCCCGTCATCAAAATGGAAGAGGGCTTCTAACACTTCGTGTCCAAGAATCCTTTCATCAAAGCAGACTTTCTTCCCGTTCTCTCCGCATCGATAACCATAGAGTCTGATAGTTCCTTTATCATGATTCCCTTTTACAATATTGAAAGTGACACCAAAATGAGAACTTTCCATAGTGGTCTTTCCGAGCTGTCTGCTATCTGCTGGCTCCAGAATGACTCTCAATGCTGGAAGATTCAGCTCTACAGGATTCTTTATAGATTTTTGAGCACAACCTGCACTAATCATAGCTGCTAAAGACAAAGTAACAGCTAAAGTTCTTATCATATTTTCTCACCTCCTTATAGACTAATATATTTGCTCCCTTCTATATTTAACTATATATTAAAAGGGTAATAAAGTAAAGTAAAATTATATGTAATAAAGCTGTATAAATCATTAATATCATTCTGTTTCAGATAAACAAAAATAAACCAATATGAACAGAAGTAAAATCTGATTTCAATTAAAACTCTACAATCTAAATAAAAATCACATACTTATCATAGTTCATATTATAGAACCAAAATAACAGAGTAAAACTAATGAAACATATTAAAATCACTAAGGATCATAATTTTCCGTAAAAGAACTAATAAAGAAAAAATCCAGCAAATATAAATAGAACATAAGAAACATAGACTATACTAACCTATAGTACGGGGTATAAGAGAGTAATAAGATGTGATCCCCTGTTCTTATTCTGTTAACCTGTGTATGCAAGGGTAAGTAGTAAGGAACTTTGTTAGTTATTGTGTTCTGAAGGGGTTTAGTATGTATTTTGTGTTTATATATGTGTCTGTATGTGATCAATCTTATATATATGTGATTTTTGTGCTACATTTGTCTATAGTGCTGGTCCGTCACGGACGTAGTCATATAGAGAGCTTATACAACAATATGAGTAAAATGACCGATGATGATCCATTATCACACAATATGACTGGTCATTTGGACAGAAAGTCTCAATTAATGTATGTTCTACCACTGAATGTATGGATGATAACCAGAGCAGATCACAACAATAGAAGATCCGACCCTATAAGAGGGAGAAGATAATTGAATTTTGGTATGATCCCTGGTTGACTGGATGGATGATATACAGCAGGAATAAGGATAACCTATTGATATTTGACCACTTTCCTTAACTGGTTGTTGCGATCAGACCTTTTCGAACACACCTTCTAAAATCCAGACAGGCCAGGCAGAGACAGGAATAGCCGACTCTATCACAGACCAAGGACACAGGTCTGGCGGATCTTGTACGTCTGACTCTGGATGCTTCACTATATTTTTTGGTACAGCAGAGATCAGACGACATGGTGCTTCCTCTCCGTAGCACAATGAACACTTGTAAGCGTATATCTTCATTTCTCTATCACCTCCTTTCAGCTGGTTGTTGTGATCAGGTTAGAATCCTTCAGTGTATATCAGGTCTGCGGGACCTGAATCTCTGCAATCTTCTTGAGGTGCTCATGAGTCCCGCGCTGCCACTTCGGATTGCTTCGCAGAATCGGTAGTGCATCCAGTGCTGTATACGTTTTGATCCAAAGTATCGCATTTCTGTATCACCTCTTCTGGAGCCCTAAGATGTCTAATTTCAGATGGTCGAAACTCAGCATCCGACAGTAGCCTATCATCCCTGTATAGCATTCAGCATAGGATGAGTAAGGGCCATATTCGTGTGCCCATGTTTCATCCCAAAAGTACCACCCATTTGATTCAAGGTGAATAGGATTCTCTGAAAAGGAGTGCGTCCCTTCAGACCCTAAGTTCAGCATAATGCTCATTCCTGTATCACCTCCTTTCAGCTGTATAAGAATTATTAAGGAGTAGGGATAGTCATGTTTACTATTGTAACACCAGCAAAGACTATCACAGCCACAAGTAAAAGGAATTTAGCTATGTCTTTGATCATAGTTCTTCCTCCCGGCATCAGTCTGTGGAGAAGTTAGACGCTTCTGTCATCATACAGCGATTCAGAGTAATCAGGGCTGTATTCGCATTCCAGACAGGATTCTTCTTCAGAGTCTTTTGGACATTTCTCTGAAGGCACGGTGCAATGGAATGAAGTGTCTGGTTTCTTTATTCTGGCCAATTTTGCTGTATGGGCGCTATTGAAGTACCAGGGACAGACTATGTCACTATCTTCTCCATTCTCTTCCATCTCATCTTTATCATAAGTTATCGATAAAGTGCACGGTTCATCTCTTCCGCATTCCTTACACGAGAATGTTACTTTTCGATCCGTTATTTCTTTCGGCATAGTTTCCTCACCTCCTTCCTTATCTTACTTTAAAATAGTATATAATAGACCAAAATGGTACGCAAGGGAATAACTATGTTAACCATAATTTATATCTTGCGTACCATAATATCTTATAGTACTCTATAGGAAATAGGATAGATAAATCATTATTCTATTCATACCCTATCATCCTTCTAAGTCGTTTTGGATAGGCTAACGCTTATCTCTAATTGCCTTAGAAGGGCATAGGCTTAAATAAGCTCTAAGAGAGGAAAGGTGGTGATTGTGAATGATTGATATGAAGATGGCAGAAGTCCTAAGGAAAAAGAAGGAATCGCTGGATGAAATCTATAAGCAGCTTCGGGATATCACTGAAGAGAATCATAATGCTCAGACTACCGATTGGTATATGCTTGCTGCCTTGGCAAATGAAGCTTTAGGGATTAAAAGGGGAATTCACGAGTTGTCTGCTAGACTAGAAGTCAAGACGAGCATTCAAGGCAAAGTAGGCGCAGCACAACAAGCATAATCCAAACAAGGACATAGACTATGCCTGCTTCAGTCTGGTGCATAATTATAGTAAGCATCATATGTGGCACAATCAGATACATAAGCATATCGGTAGCAAAGCCAAAACATAATAAACCGGAATAGACAAAACAATATAAAACTATGTTAAACATACTATAACCCTTGCGTATCACGTCTATCTTTACTATAATCCTTCTATAAGATAAAGGAACGCATTGAGAGAAGGAGGTGATTTCCGATGGGAGATTTTGTCTTAGTAATGTCTATCCCTTTAGGTATAGCCGGAATACTCTATGCTACATTCAAAGTGGTAGATAAGGCTTTTGCTTCTCTGTTCGGCTGGATATATAAATCCTAAAAGCTGCTGGAGAGTAAGATGGAACTAAGAAAGTTCTGTTGCGGTTGTAACCGACTAAAGAATGGTAGGTGTCTTACCAGGAAGATTAATCCTGATTCTCTTGAGAGAACTAAAGAGATGATGAACTGGAGGGGAGCTGATTACGTTTGTGATCTATCCTTCTTCAAACATCGAATTCAAATGGAGCAGACTTATGAAACGCCAAAAGAAAAAACAGTATATTGAGAAGCGCATCATTCGTTCGGGCCGCGTGGTTATTCGGCGACGCCCGATCCGAAGGAGCTAATGGCTTGACTCCTGCTTGATGCGTTACTAAGCCTGACGGCGCTGTAATCGCACAGTGTAGCGAAAGGCTATAGGCCCTGGATAGGTTTCTCTCCTGTTTGCTATCCAGGGCCTTTTGTTTTATCTTTCTGTATGTATGGATGTCTGGAGGTATGAACACAAAGGCGTGCTCTGTGGATGATAGCTTTATGTCTTTGTAAATGGCTGGATGGATGGTACAAATGGTAATCAGTAGCCATCTCTGGTCATATGAATAGATAGTATAGTGAATGGCTGGATGTTTGGTCATGAACGTCTACATTTTATGGAAAACTGGATGATTTGGTGAATGTATGGATGGCTGCTGAAATGGTTGCTTTGTTATATAATACTATATCCATCCAGTCATATCCTATTCTTATACGATTATATATCCATTATCATAATATATAATACCATATCCATTTGAGATTAGATTTTCCCCGGTGCTATAATATATAATACCAGATCCATTATCCTTCCGAAATATCTAAAATCCCTTAGAGCTTGTATACCAGTCCCATGCCTTACCCTATACCCTACTACTCGGAACCAGAGAACTCAAGGATTTGGAAATTTTATAAGGATATTAGATACTTAGAACTATTGAAAAGAAATATTAATAAATATACCTAACAATAACAGATACTTAGCAAAGATTCATAAAATAATTAAGAAAAAAGTAAAATAATTGTTGCGTTCTAAGAAAAAAGAATATAGTATACTTTTAAAGGATACGAAATAAATCGTATCTAATAAAAGGAGAAAGAAAAATGAGTAAGAAAAAATTGAGTAAAGTAAGATTAGGTAAGGGATTAGTAATAGACGCATTTCGTAAAGCTCAAAGCGGGAAGCCTACCGGGACGCAAGCGGTATTCTCAATCTTAGTCGGGTTGAGTAAGCCGGTATCTAAGAAGGAGATTATCGCCCGGCTCTCTCGCTCTAAGATCGGTAAAGCCGCTTACGACGCGCACAAGCTCACTCGCTTCTATAAGGAAGGCGATACCCTCGCGGCCTATCTATCGCGCAGAGTATCTAAGCTTATCCCTTACGGCCTCAATCCGAACGATATCCCGAAGCCCCTCATTCTCGGAAATGCGAAAGAAGGCTATTCTCTTACTACCGAAGGCGCAGAGCTCTTGAGCGCGGACGTAGAGCCGGAAGCCTTACCGGAAGCCGTCTAATTCTTTTACCGGCCCTTAAGCGCTTAGAATAGGCTTAAGGGTCGGGTTTTCTTAGGGGGTCGATATGCCTGTTACCGATAAAATCCTTATTGCGTGCCTTATCTTCTCTGGTGGGCTTCTTATTTTTATTCTGGGTTACGGCTTATTTAATTTCGTTTTAAATTAACTGGAACAAAATACCTCTGGCCGTCTGGACCTGGTTAGGGGTATTTTTGCGTCTGGAGGTCTAGGTTTGGAGAAAAGGGTGTGGCTGGATGGCTCTGGAGGTAAGGATATATAGAAGGCTTCTCTGGTATATAGATATATAATTATATATCATCCATCCATAATTTTAGCCATGGTGGGGGTCTGTTCTCTACCTGACTGCCTGACTTAGCTGGAACAGGTTTTAGGTTGGCTGATCATATATGTAAAGTATAGGTGGCCTATCCCCATAGATAACATAGATTTTCACAATATCAACCAAATGTAACATGACACCACCACCATATAGAACATATAAGACAGATTCAATCATCCTTATCAAACTCCACACCTTCTCCTGTCCCCCAGACCAGATTGGCTTCAAAGTCAGAGATTGGTTCATCAAGGTCAGCATACAGTTCTTGGTGTACGATAGCATCAAGTCTCATCTTCCTACCACTTTCAGTCAAGACATATTTTCTATCAGACATCTGGCCATCCTTTTCCAGAGGCAATACCGCTCTCTGAAATTTCTGTATTTGCCGGACCTATTGGTTTTGGATCATCATTCATAAACTGACAACGATCTGGTGAACAGCCATACCTTCTGTAGATGAAGCAGATTTTATCTGTACATGGATCAGCAGCACTAAGGCTTTTGTCTGCCTTTATAGGGCAGTTTGATTCTGTACATCTCTGGCCATATTTCATCGGTATATAACAGTGCTGAATTCCTGCTGAATAAATTCTGAACTTACAATTTTCATGTTTTGATTTTATTTCCCAAGACATATTGTCCTCCATTTTATTATTCCGCCTCTCTGCCCCATGTGCATATCTCTTTACAGTCGTTAACATTAGGACATTTAATGAACTTACAAACATCATTCTTTATTCTTGTAGGGCATGCTAATTCACTACACACTCTCCCGACTCGCTCGTGCTTCACACAAAATATTTTACCAGACGTTGTAATTCTGAAAGCACATCTTAAACTTGTTGAGTTTATTCTCCAAGACATATACCATTTCCTCCATAATTATTTTTCAAACTATTATCAAACATAACCAGCCTATTTTTATAATAGGTCTGAAAATTCCATATCACATTTTAAAACAGATAAACATATTAGTAAAGTAAATGAGAAAACTATCAACGTGTTATCTTAAATCCTCCATAGCGGAACCACAAGACGAAAGTTGCAATCACAAATGTCATCCACGTTAACGCCAACCAAAAGACAGCCTTTAGTAATCCTATTATTATAGCAACTTGTTCCATCAGAATTAGCATTTGTTCTGGTGTCATATCAGCTCCTCTTGTGTTCATGAATTTTTACATTTCTGAAAATCCATTCGTATATGAAAGCCTCCCTACCCTCACTTTTGGATGAGTGAAAGATTAAAGTCTTGGAGCCTTCTGGTTTTGGAATATTATGGACTGATCCAAGATGCTTTCTCATTTCGACTTTGTCCATATCCTTGTTGGTATTACAAGTCTTGCAAGTGTAACAATGATATCCATCTACTGAAAGAGGAGTCATTATTCTCCTTTAAATATCTACCACCACTTCTAAATCCTGATTGACTGTTCTACCATTTGTTATAGAATGAACTACTTCTGCAATTTCTATCTCTCCAACATCAAATGCAGCAACTGTAAATTCTGCTTCGTTACCAAGCATAGCACGATGAGCTTTCACAACATTTTCAATCTTTGCTTCTTTGTGCCAGATCACTAAAAATTTTTTATCATCTGGCACTTTGTGTTCGATCAGCCACACGCTGCGCTCGTATGCTTCAATCGTCATTGTTTCAGAATACTTGTATCTTTTCATAATAAATCCTTTCCATCATGTGTTAAATTTTCTGCGAATAGGTCTGGTTGGTCTAACTCGGAACAGCAGAGCTACATGTCGGCAGATCTTAAGGTCTTTAATCCTCTCCAGTCTCAGACCATTCTTTAAAGCCGTCGCGTAGACGTTAACGCCGTGAGCTTCTGGACAATAGAATAGATGATGAAGATTTGTCCACTTGATTGCTTCCGCCACCCTTTCTCTTAGCTGCTTCCTTGATGTTTGCTGCCAATATAGTACATTTCTTAGCTGTCTCTCGGACCACCTTGGATGTCTTATCCTCATCTTTTCTACATGAGCTTCTAAATCAAACTCTGAATAGACAAAGTACACAGGCTCTGTCCGGTCTATGATAGAATCAATATGTATAGCACTAGGAGGGCACCCTGGACACCCCTCTCTACCATAGTTAGGACAGCCATATGGATGGTTTGGGTAAGGGATTTTGCACCACTCTGCTTCTTTGAAGGTGGTAATCAGCTTATCAATTTTCAATAGTCCTTCAGGCTGTTCCATCATCTTCTCCTTAAGTAGTTCTGCCTGGAATCCTTATGATATCACCAACGTCAGCAGCAAACCGTTTATTAAGGTCGTCCAATTCTTGCGACCTTCTTTGCTTGATTTCATCCAGCAATAAGTTCAGCCGCATACCTTCTTCTTTCGGCACTATTAGGAGTGGTTTAAAGGAAAGTCCTTTCCCATAACCTTTTGTTTCTATTGTTCCATCTTTATCAAACTTCACAATCTCTCCCCCAAGGCAATAGGGGAAGAGATCATGTTTCCAGAAACCATAAAGTGCTTGTTCCATTTCGTTCTCCTTATGGATTATTCGAGATAGATCTTGACAATTACACCAGATGCTAAGACTGTGACATTTTAAACACGTGATTCCGTCATGTCCTGGAGGAGGGACAGAACTGATTGATTCGTTATCAATTCGTTCCTTGAATTCTCTTAGTTCTCTCAAAGTCATATCAACTGTAACCCTTGCCATATCATTTTCTGTGTTCACTCCAGCATTAGATCTAAATTTATCCTCCCTGATTATGTTCATATCATTTCTCTCCTTTAATCTACAGGGCTATCTGTGAAACCAAATACTCCATATCCTCCCAGCTTCACTATATAGGTGTTCCATCTTATTCTTCTATCATAACCATAAGGCTCGATAGTGATGTGGGCACAATTATATTTGCCTGGCATGAACTGGTCTACTTTGTCTTGCAGATATTCAATTAAGTATATCTTTGCTGTGAATGTTTGCACAGTTTTCATGGCATCCGCTAAACTGCCTTTGTGATCTCTATACTGGAATGCGGACTGTATCCCAGAGATGGTATCTAACGGATCTGCTTTATTCATAAGATCTTTTACGGCATCCAGAGCTTTCGTGACATGATACCCTTTCCCTGTATCACACTCAGGATAAGGGAATTGACTTCTTGCTTTCTCGATCAGTTCAAAAACTTTTGTTGCCTCTGGATTCTCGCGCCCAAATCTATAAACAGGCTCTAAAGAAAGGATTACATGGTTAGGAGAAAGCCCCCATTCTGGCACCCCGCTAAGAGCGTATGTGATTCTGTATTCTGCTTCTCTTCCTGTGTATCCTTCTTTCTTTGGATCCCATTCTTTCTGAAGAATTGTATCTCCAAGAAGAAATTCCCTATCATTTTTCCTTATGTCGAATTTCTTCTTGCCTGATAGAGCTGATTCATAATATGCTGACCATGTTTTCAGTTCATGTCTCATTGCGCCTCCTTTTCATTTACTTTAGTATCATTACTGTCGGTAGAACAGCACTGCTGCTAGGACGGCAATATCAATTATTAAGCAAACGCTATTTGTCACTATGAGGCTGGCACTTTTAATCCGTATACCATAATAAAGCCACCAGGCGATTCCGTGTATCATAACAACCCACATCACAATTGATATATCCTCGCTTGTCTTTCGGGTCCACATTCTGTATAATTGAGGGATACCACCTATAGACATCGAAACCCCAACGAAGCTCATCCAGATCTCAATTAGTCTATTTTTCTTTTCGTTGATAAGATTAGTTGTTTCCATTAGATTCTTTCTCCACCGTTTGATCTTATGTGCTCCCCAGGTTTGAGCATTATGTCCACGCAAAGACATCTATTATCTCCTAACTGAGGGAGTGTTGCATCACTCTTGGTAGCACATCAAGTTAAAGACTGTATCTGAAAGGGTTAATATCTTCATCAATTGTCATCCTGAAACGGGCTTGCAAATCCTGACGGATAGTGTGAATCTTTTTTATTGCTTCTGAAAATTCTTCTATCATCATTCTTGAGTTCGCGTTCGCCGCTTCCCGTTTACGCATAGTGATAAGACGGTTCTCAAGTTTTGTTAGGGTATCAACATCCTGATCATTTAGAGTTTCCATATTTTCCCTTTCTCCTTTTGGCTACCTTGCCAAGCCATCCACTTTTCGAGAATCCTGATCTAAGATAGTACCTGCAGCAGCGATAGTTTAAGCTCATAGGCCTTGAGTAGACAAGAGATTGCTGTCTTTGCCTGTGTAGAAATTCTGCACAAAAGTCTCTATTCTGCTGTTTGTAAGCTTTCAGGAATTCTTCAAGTTTATCAAATTCTTCTGATAGCTTTATGTACTGATCCCATACAGAATCCATCACTATTGCTGTATCATCAAAATCAATAGCATCCCATATTATGTTTACAGCGAAGTTTCCTGCGCCTGCCATCAACATAATATCGTCCGCTGTTACGCAATCATCTATGGCTTTCCCGGCACCCATTTTGATGCTGCTGCCAGCACAGGAAAGACATGGCGACTTATCCATCTTTTCTCCTTATCCTCGGTAGCAGCACAAGGATTTATCCAACTGTTCCTTTACGCCGGTCCAAGTCCTTTTTCGCTTATTCAATTTACAAGCTTCTTCAACCATATCAAGTAATATTCTGGATTCCTTTTCCCCTATGATTATAACAGAAGCTCCTATTTTGGAATCTTTTGAACCAGTCTCTTCTTCTGCGAATATTCTCATTGCTTTTTGCTCCCTCTGAACAGGTTTGTGTACCAATCGATATCAAATGTTATGCCGACTTTCAGAATTGATATATCCAGATAGAAATTTATTCTATGATCGATTTCCATAGGATCCAGTTCTGGGAAATTCAATCTTATGTTGAAACATAATGACCAATCTGAATAGGCCCAAGATAGGACTATCGTGCTGGTTTTGCCTATCCAAAATGTTTTGTCTTCGCATTCAACATCATTAGGATCTGGAATGTGAATCATATTGCTTGGGCTTCCTGGCAATTTTGAATTTGATGCATTCATATTAATCCTCCTTGGTTACTATGTGATTTGAAGTATTTGCTATCTTGAAAAATGATCCGAAGAGTATTGTTGCCAGCGCTATCACTATGATTCCACAAATGACCACAGTGATCAAAAATGAGTCAGAACGGGTAATTGGTTCAACAAAGAATTGCCAGAGTATGTCTATTACTGATAGCGAGAAGAGCTGAATCCTGTATATAATCTTAAAAATTATATCATGATATATATAAAGCAAAAATGCAATATCACACCAGATGATTATGATCAGGAATGTCCAGATAGGCCGGATAAAGGATACAAACCTATTATCCCATCGCACTTCTGCTGAGAATATCAAACATAAGAGTGTTACTTCTAAGTATAAGTTTGTTGGCACCCCGTTGTGAAAGAAGTTGCTCCCGATATCAAATCCAAGACCAGCATTGTGGCGGTTCCATCTTAAGGTGACTCTCATTTTTTCTCTTTCTATGACCCTAAACCATCTTGACATTTTCATTTTGTTGACTCCTTGTTAGTCATCACTGCTCATCCATCCTTCTTCCGGGACCACGGTTAGATCTTCTATCTTCACATTCAACATTTCTGTTATATCTTCTAGTTTATTACAGATAATGACTGCATCTCCATCAGAGATATAAGATCTGATATTAGATGCATCCTTTTCTATGCTTGGAATTTTGATTGCGTAATAGCCAAGTTGTTCTCTGGCATATAGTACTCTGTACATTATATCATCTCGCTTTTCACCTCGGGTTATCAACCATACTCTTGCAGATATAATGTGCTCTCCTTGCCTCTCTGCACACAGCATCAGATATTTCTGTTCTAGTCATAAACTCAGTTCCTTCGGAGCAAATGACCATTATATTCTCCATGATGCTATTCAGAAGGAAGGTATCAGTCTCATCAATTCTTCCACCAATAATTACTTCTGGTTTTTCAGAGGCAATTTTATAAATCTCGATCATTTCTTTAACGGTCATCTCTTGCAAGGTTTTGGTGACAGGTCCATCTGCAGCAAGACACCTCTCGTCTACGGCATATATGATTTTGGCTATGCGTTCAAGTCTCTGCCTAAGTCTGATCAGTTCTGGAATTTCTGGTATCACTTCCCATTCAGCATCGAATCCAGCAGGGCAGATTAGGAACTTAACATCTTCTGGTTTGCAAAGATCTTTTGACGAGCTAATAGTGCAGTCTTGTCCACAGGATGTATCAGGGCTTTTACACATATAATTTATCATAGCTTAACTCCCTGGTTTCTGGCCATCTTCAAAAAAGGCTTTTCGTGCTGCATCTATTCTGTTCAATTGGCTGATCAGCTGGCCTCTGCTGTTGAAAAGTTTTTGCAAATCCTTTTCGTGTGGCTCGAGATAGTGTTTTCCCATTTTATAGAGGCAGTCAAGGAAGGCTTCGAACCCATATCCCATTACTGCCTCTAATGCTCTTGCCTCTCCTTCAGTTAGACTCATGTTGATAGTAAAATCCATATCAACTTTTGCTACAGGTACCATTATGCCTCCTTTCTGCTATCCAGTAGTGCAACCAATTCAAACTTATATCCGCACACCACACAGGCGAGAGCGTGGCCCTTTATCTTATGTGGCGTTTTTATAAATTTTTTAGGATCATCTTCTGCATTGCAATCGCCGATGCAGATTGATTTTGTAATTCTGAATCCGTTGCGTTTGGCAATTTCAATTTCCATCCTCAATGCGTCAGACATCTTCTTCATAAATTTTCACCGAGTGGACTTTTATGTGGCACTTCTTCAAAATATCGATAACCACAGAATGGACCTTTGCATTCTCCATGCCATCCGTCGAGCAATTCTTTTTCTCCTGCTGTCTTCTGCACTCTTATATCTCTCCCGCATTCTCCACAAGTCACAGTCTTGAATTTCAGTAGTTTCATATCAATCCTTCCAGTATTCATTCCAGTCGGGTATTTCTACCGTCTGGCTGGTCAGTTCATGAGTACAATCATTAAGGTATTGAATCTTGCCGTCTTTAATGAAGCTGTGGCAGACCACATCTTTCTCTTGCTCGCTGCTATAATAACGAACCCGCAGAGATGGAGATATGGTTGGGCTATCAATATCGCCGTTGAATGACCACCTTGGCCGCCTTGGGCCGGATTCTGCAGTCCATACTTGGTGCGTCTGCCAGCAACCTGGACACACAAACAAGAATGATCCCTTTTCGCTACAAGTAGAAAATTTAGGCATTCTCTTTTCCTTTTTTATGTTTCTGAAATCTGGTGGTCCGTTTTGAAAGATGACGTTTGAGCCACTTACCTGTGAAAATGCTTGCTTTCTTATATTTATACAGTTTCTTTGGTTTCATGATCAGGCACCTAATCGCTGATTAAATCGTTTGCCTTGATTAACAGGAGCGCAATCAATCCGCAGCCACCATAAAGCAAGATTGAGAACTTAAGGCCTATCCCGATTGCGGTGACCAGAACAACAGCCAATATCAAAGTACAGATTATCACCATGCCGAGAATCCATTTCCAATTTATCTTTTTCATCAAAGTAATCTCCATAAAAACATTATTGCTAAAATCAAATAGCAAATCGATATGACTACAATAACAGCAATTCCAAAGATCTTTGCTATCTTATCTTTGATTACTGCTGGCTTATCTTTTAGCGCGTGCTTGGCCTTTCTGTATTTCTCGTTTCTGTATTTCATCACTTCACCTTTCCGATTTTGTGAAAGATAGCGTTCCCACAATCCTATCCATTTAAGGAATGATCCAAATATAGTGTGTGGCTGATCACAATACCAGACATCTTTAGATTCGCGCTTAAGTTCGCTATTGCAGACGTGGCATATCATTTTTTCTTCATTGCGTCCAGTTTAAGTTTCTTTATGTTGTCTTTGTCTGTGTCGAGAATCTCGCCGCATTTTCTGCAGACGAATACCTGTTCTGGAACAATCATATCTTCCTTTTCAGGATTCTTAGGATGTAAGCTGCTCAAGACAGCAAGCTTAAATGAGGTGTCGAATAATTCGCAACCACAAGTGCAGCTTATCTTATCGACATCTTCTTTTTCCAGATTGACAATTTCTGTGCTCATTCTTTTTTTCATAACTAATCTCCTTCCTGAATCGACATTAAGTCACATTTGTTAATAATATTATCCCTTCATGAGGGTAAGAGCTATAGTAAGCATATCTGACTTTTATCATGCCCTCTATCGTCCGTTTTGTTCCTTCGATGATACTGATGGTTTTATCTGGTGGCGAATGAGGATCTTCTTCAAACATATCGACAAGCTTTGAAAGCTCGCCTAATGTTAACTCTGTGACATAGGATTTAGTTTCTACATCTGGTGGAGTTTCAACTCTAGTTCTTAATTTTATATTCATTATTTATTATCCGGTATCTCAGATCCATATCCCTCGACATCTTCTACATTTGGGGTGTAAGGTTTATTTTTACATATAGGACAGTTCACCCTAGGGTGTTCTCCTCTACCAATCCACCTCATGCTTCTTTTGTGTTTATCTCCACACATCGGGCAGATACAAACATATATTCTTTTATTGCCAGGCTTTTTTCTTCTTTCTAGTTTTTGTGATTTATTATTCTGATACCATTTTTTGTATGTCTCCCGAGCAGTTAGTTTTTTAGATTGCATATAATTAATCCTTAAGTGCGAAGACATATGTGATCTATTAGATTACACATCATTTTAAGCTCTCTGCATTCTTTTCTTGAGTTCCGTATCGCGTAAGAATAAGACGGCTTAAACTAATGCGATAGGAAGTCTGTCACAAGACGATATATCTTCTCAGTAGAAGACACGCCATCCTCTATGCATTTGATTTTGAATTTCTGCCAGACTTCTGCTGGTAGACGCATGCTGACCCCTTTCATCTTGAGACCCTTCGACCACTCTGCTTCCGGTCTTCCTTTCTTTGCTGTATCCTTTCTATTATCCATATCAGCTCTCTTGTGTTTGGCAGAATACGGGATTCCAATTCTTCTTGTTAGAATTCTGCTAGTTAATGTTTGGCCCAGAGGATATTCTTCTCGGCATAACTTTTCTGCTCTTCTTTTCCCCTTTTCGATTTATTACATATGGGAACTCTGGTGGACGATCAGTTGCATAGCCCATATCGATGTATGTGCTGACGGACTTTTTCTTCTCTGGTGTCCCTAGGAGTACATCATGGTTAAACACCAGAATAGAACTAAGGAGTACGCTTGCCAGCAAAAACAATATCTGCAACCATTTTATGATTCTGTCCATCAGAGTTCCCCGTATGTGCCTATTTTGTTAAAAATGGATTAATTGCATCTTTTAGGAGCGAGAAAAAAGCATTGGAACTTTCATCCATAGCCCCTTCAAACAAGATCTGCCCTGTAGAGAAATCAAGTTCTCCTACTTTTTTTCCAGCCTTGTTATAAAAATAAATAAGCCTCTGATCTGTTACCAGCGCTATTGTTCCATAAGGAATTCTTGGCAGCTTTGGTACGGTTTTCTTATCTTCATCAGTCATCTGTTCCCCCTTAACGTGAATTTATCTTTTTGGCCTTCTTATAGGTTCATTTATATAATCTATGATATCATAGCCTATGCCTTTTCTGCCGTTCTCTTCCGCTACTCTCATTGTGGTTCCGGTTCCACAAAATGGATCAAGAACAGTATCGCCTTTCACAGAGAACATTCTGATCAATCTGTAAGGTATTTCTTCAGGGAATGCACTTGTCTCTTTTGCTCCTCTTGCTCCTTGGATATTCCATACCTGTCTAAACCATAGATCACGCTCATCTTTGGTAAAAGAGGAGTCATATCTATTAGGATCAACTTTCTTATATTCCCTTTGCGGAAGATGGCTATATATTCGTGATCTTGAGAGACGTAACCATTAGTTGGCAGCATTCCAGATCCCAAGAATGCATTTGGCCTATTGCTTATCTTCTTCCAGAATATAGGGATAAGCGGCACAAGCCCGAATATGTATAGGTAATATGTCAGAACAGCAAAGTTAGGCCAACATTGGAATCCGTCATCTCCTTTCCGAGTAGCATCACCAATATTGACGCATAGCATTCCGCCATCAGACAAAACTCGATTGCATTCTTTCCATGTTTCATTTAGATAATAATGTTGGATTCCAAAATTATCAGTCTTGAATAGATCATCCCATTTCTTGATCATAGGATATGGTGGAGACGTCACTATGAGCTGTACAGACTCATCTTTTATCTCTTCCATATCCTTGCTGCTGCGGTTGTAGAATCTCATAAATCTCCTTTATTCGTCTTGCCCATATCTTCCGGTCGAACTGGGCCTATCTAAATTTATTGGCAGGCTCTCTTCCATCATCAATTTTGTTATATTTATTGTTGGTTCACCAGGTCCTGGTAAATGAGAGCTCCACTTTTCATTAAAAATTATCTTCCAAAGGATATCTATTCCAGGGATAAAGTTATCAGGATTTTCATCTAACAGCAACCCTAAAGCTTTGATTACTTTTTTGCGTTCATCCTTAGTCATAATCCTCCATTTCAGATATCAAGTTTTCGTTTAAGCTCTACCACTTTATTATTCAATTTTCCTACACCTCTGCCAACGGTCAATTCTGGTCTTGATGTTATGCATTTTACATTTTCTTCCACAACAGGACACCAACCGCTTCTGCACTTGATATTATGTTTGTGTGGGTTTATTTCAGAGCAATGACGATTCTGGCAAGAATTTGCTTTTATGCAAGACATAGAAATCGCGTTTACAAGTATTGTACAAGCGACTTCTTCACCAATAGCTTCACATCCTTGTTTGATACAGCTTTCGGTCACATCATGAGAGCCTATGTGCAGACACGAGGTGTTCGTGCACAAATACCCTTTGTCACAGATGTGTTTAATTCCTCCAATAGTATTTACCATCCTACCCCCTGTATAGTTGTTCTTTTTTTTCCATTTCTATGATTCTAGTTCTTCCTATCTTATCAACATCTTTGTTGCCTGTTAGACGGATCACCTTGATTTTTGGTATGAAAGGGGAGAGCTCTGATGCTGCTTGGTATGCTCTCCCTGTTGCTTTTGGATCAAATATTATCGTCAGGGATTCAAATCTTGCTTCAATTATTAAGTTCCTCTGCCCTCTTGATAGGTTTGATCTGAATACACCAAATGAGTCAAATCCCATCCTCCAAGCATCAGTAGGCCCTTCCAGCATATAAGCATGTTTAAATCTACTTGCAGAATCATAATTATATAAAGTATCCCTAATACGGATTTTCGATGTTGTAAAGAAAGCATTCTTATACCTGTCTTCTTGCTTGCCTGTATAATCTCTTGATGTATAGCATACCAATTCTCCATTGAAATATATCGGGATTATCAGCCTATAGCTGTATGGACCAGATTCTGCTATCTGGAGCTTATATCTTTCTATGGTTTTCTCAGAGAACCCTCTGTTTATCAGATATCCCAATGCTGCTTGGCTGTGCGCCCCACTATCAAATTTATGAGCTTCTTTAGGGAGGTGACACTTATCTGCTAAATTCAGCTCACTTGGTTTTCCTGCTGAATCGAAAGGCTCCCATCCATTCCTTTGAAGGATGTCTTTTATTTTATGCCAGCTTTCCCCGGTAGATTCGATCAAGACTTGAACAATCCCCGGTCTGATCATATCTCCAGATTTATTTTCATAATAAGCATCTTCAAATTCACATATCCAGCAATTCACGTACCCAGCACCAGCCGCAATACCAAGGTGCTTATCTGCGCCGCAGAAAGGGCAATCAATATTGATATCATTGGAGCCAACATTTTTGCCGCCTCTCTTGTAATCAATATCTAATTCATCTAATATGTTTTTGACATCTATCATATTTTCAGATCTCTTGTTAGATTTCGGCCATCATCTTTTTTCATCTTTTTTACCGGTGGTGGAGGTGGTGTTTTCACTTTTATTTGTTTTCCATATATATCACAGTTGACGCAACCGACTTGGTGTCCGACAATATTGCAAAGGGTGTCATCGCATTCAGAATTGTGTATCGGTATGTGGACAACAGAATGTGGACATTTCGCTTCCAATGCACCAAGAGCCCTCCTGCACACTATCTTCATTGGGCATATTACAAGATTATTTACCATCTATGAACGCCTTATGATCCATAATGCCCGAAAAGGCATCAACATCATTTTTAAGATTTCTAGCCATACCTACTTCTACTGTTTGAGTTGCTATCAGGTTATACAGGAAGCATCTCCTTGTTTGCCCGCCACGATGAATTCTTTTTACTGATTGCCTGTAATTCAAAGCGGACCCGCCTAATTCATAATGGAAACAATAATTTGCAGCAAATAAATTTACGCTGGCAGAACCAGATCTCATATTGGCAAGCATGAGCCTATACGAGTCATCACCTTGGAACTGTCTCCATTGATCTGCTATCGGCCCCTTAGTAGAGCCGCTCATGTTATTAAACTTGATTTTCTTCTTGCGGAAGAAGTCAGACAATAGGCTTTGAGATTCTATGAATTCTGTAAAGATGACTACTTTCCTGTATTCGATTGTATCACCGATGATTTCCCAAAGCAGATCCAACTTTGGATTTTCTTTGAATCTGTGATAAGACCCTTCATCATCTCTCCAGTATCCACTTGAAATCATTCTGAATCCTGTATAACGCCTTGATCCTCCAGCCTCTCTCATCTCTCCAGTTCCGACTTTGGTTATATTGCCGAAGATATCCATTTCTTTGTCTATGATTTCAACTTCGTGTTTCATAGATTTGGTTTCTTCGTATTTCACCCTTTGCTCTTTGGTGAGTCTGAACTTTCTTGTTCTGAAAGTTTTTGTAGGAAGCTCGTCAACTTCACTTTCTTCATACCTGATCGCTTTAGAGAACAGGAGTTCTGTTATCTTTTTTTTACCATTTTCTGTTACTTTCCAATCTGGTCCAAAATAACCTTTATTTTCAAAATATGCCTCCCTATATCGACTAAATGACGTCCCATAGGTTTCCCCGAAATCTACTATGAAATACTGAGACCAGATATCTAATAGTGAATTCCCAAATGGAGTCCCGGTCAGCAATAGCCTATCTGGAATTTTCTGGGCAATCTTACTCATCAATTTGAAATTTAATGTTCCTGGAGTTTTCACTAAGTGAGATTCATCTATTATTAACGACCTGAAACCACCAGCTTCCATCATAATAGATAGCTTCTGGTGGTCTACGGATAGCTGGTTTTTCTCTGTGCGCTTATTGAGCACTTTTTTGCTCAACATATTTCTTAAGCCTTCGAAATTAATTACAAAGAAGTTGGAATCTTCTTTTAGCAATTTCATTCGGTCTTTGGTTGGCCCAACTAAGCATGTTGCTTTCAGATTAGAGTGCAATTTCACTTCATCTGCAAAGTTTTCTATAGCTGGCTTCAAGCAGACAACCAATGTTTTGATATCTTTCTGTCCATCATCGATATAACGAATCCAATCGATAGACGCTTTTGTTTTCCCTGTGCCTAAATCTAATGCACACAAGAATCCATCATTTGCTATCGATGCAACAAGAGAGGCTATTTGGTGAGTCCAAGGGCGCGTGTGGAAATGGAAACCGCTAGGGACTAGGCTCAAGAGCTGTTTTCTATCGTATTTTTTTATATCATTCCAATTCATTTTTCTAAATATGGAGCTTCCTTAATCATGGTATCATAAATGTCTCTTTGATATCTGCCGTATTTTGCCACTAATTGGCCGTGCGTATAATCGTGGCGAACCCAACCTCTTGCCCCTACATTACCATCCGTGTGCTTGAAAAGCCAGTATCTGAAATAGCCTTTATCAATCTCCTCTTTTGTTGCATTCATACTTATGCCAATTGTTGCTTTTCGTATTTTTTCAAAGTTTTCTGCAACATTTGATGGACCAAGCCATTTTTTCGTCTCTCCATCTCTTGTTACTTGGGCTGTTGATACTATGGCTATATCTTCAGCTTTTGCAAAATTCTTTAGATCGATGTGGATAGCTGTGTTTTCAGCTCTCTGATGGTCATATCTTCTTCCTCTTGGCGGCTGCAACTCGTCAGCAGAGTCCAGCAATATTAACTTGATTTTCTTCCCTGTCACATTTTCGGTTTCTTCTACTAAAGCAGGGATATCATCAACGCTCATCATCTTTTCTTCTTCGGAAACAATGAATGTCCCTGAGTGGCCTAGCATACTATTCCTCATCACTTCCCCGACGTGGCCTATATTATCTACAACTTCATCATCAGTTAGTCCTGTGAATGACATCCTGAATCTCAATCTGACTAAAGAGTTTGCAGCTTCTGTTGGAATGACTAATACAGAATTTCCAAATCTATTAGCCATCTTAGCTAGATGTATCATACACCAAGTTTTCCCTACATTAGTGAAAGCTTGCAGAATCGTATAAGATCCTATTCTGATTCCTCCTTTCAGCATTTTGTCAAGATTACTTATGCCGAATGGAGCAACAACTTCTCTCGGCCTGATATCTTCGCTAGGATCCCATATGATGTCTTCTATTATCTGATTCCCTGTTACATTATCGACTTCTAATAAGGCATCCCTCATTATATTTATCGGCTTATCTAAATCAGTATTCAGTCTATCTTGCGCTCTCAAAAGATCATTTATCGTTGTATTAATTATCCTCTCTTTCACTATCAGATCTAACTCATCGAATAGAGGGTCTTCTTGGAAACTTGGCATGCTGAATATTTTTTCAAGATATAAAAACAGAGGCTCCCTGTCATCCTCTTTGATCTTTTTTTCAGATAGCTTTCTCTCCAAAGACCTAGTTATATCTTCTTTTGGCGCAGTGCCATATTCTGAGAAAAATTCTAACGCTGTTCTGAATACATGCTGTCTGATCGAAGAAGAAAAGTATCTTGGCTTCACTTTCTTCTTTACAATCTTAGCAATGAATTCATCATCTAATACTGATAGATACAGGACTTTGTCCTGATCTTCCGGGGATAGCTCCATGTACTACACCTCTGCAATAGTTGTGTCTATATTGAAATCCTGTACAAAGTCCACAGGGCTACAGTCTATTGACAGCCTATTAAACCAATAAGGCTCTTGTTCATTGACTTCAAATTCTATAATCCATTCTTGAAATTTGATTTGATTCCCTTTGCTTGGGGATAGCTGAAAGATAGTAGGAGTTCTACCAAATCTCCAGTAATATGAATAGAGTGATGTCAAATAATCTCTAATGATGCTTTCCATAGGATTCTTGTACCCGCCAGAACTTTTGAGTTCTTCTAAGAATCTAACAATCTTGAAAAGTATTTTGTGATATTTATTTTGGATGTCTTCATGAATAAGATGTTTGTATAGATACTTTCTCTTATTGCCGAATTTTGGTTCAATATCTTTTTCGAGAATAATTATCAGAGACTCCACAGATTTTTTCTGAGTTGTTTTTCGGATTGGTCTCAACATAAGTTTTTATATTCCTCTCTTGCAGAGGTGTCATCATCTATGTATGCTCTGTTGAACAGCTCTACAAGGTGGGAATATCGTTTTATGTAAGTTTCATCTACGAATATTTTCCGTTTTCCTCCAGGCATAGAAATATGGATATAGTGTCCATCCGTCAAGGTTCCGAGACCTGAAGTGATGGTTCTTTTCGTTACTCTCAATATATCAGCAAAATAAGCATTGCTAGCCCAGCACTCTTTGTGCTTCGTGCTCATATTTTTAATTAATGAAAATAGGAATTTGTCTGTGTCTCTCAGGTTTGGGTTCAGGAAAACTTCAGCAGGGACCGCTAAAAAAGTAAAATAAAAATTTCCTTCTTTCATACATTAACCTTCCGATGGATAAGTATATGGATTAATTATTTAAAAGATTCCTATTTATATATTAAATAAAAGGAAAAGTAAAGGGCTATTTAAAATTTTTCTTTACTTTTATAAAGTTATGGAATACGAAGTAAAGAAAATGAAGAGAGGATTTGCCCGGAATGGAAAGACCAGATAGAAATAAAGAGGTGCCAAAAGCAAAGAAGGATATCAACGCATACCGGAGTTTGTTGATATCTAAATATGGTGCTAGTATTCTGGATCAATTTGATACAGTATACAAAAATGAAGCCAAGTTTAGTCTTAAAGATATTTCTGATGTCATTGGTGTAACAAAGGCTAGGGCTGGGCAGATCTTTAAAGATCTGCATGGTATGTCTTATAGGGAAGCCAGAAGGATAGCCAAAGAATCAGAGGATCCAGATGAAGACATCTCGAATGGAGATAGGCCACTATTTTTGACAATTCCAGTTGAAATGTCTAGAAAGCTCGGCAGATATTCGAGAACTCATGGCATAAGTAAGGCTAGCATAGTTAGAGATTGTCTAGCTGGTTTTCTTGAAAATGATGCTTACAATAGGATCAGTTTTTAAAATTTATCTTTACTTTTTATACTTCATGTAGTAGGGTAGATTTATCATATGTATCATCTTATTAATAGGACTGTCACATGACATTGAAAAGATCAGATGAGCATTTGATTGTGCTTAGAAGGAAAGCCATATCCCAAGCAAAGCTTAGAGGGATGACACTGAACCAGATTGCTGTGTGGCTCGAAGAAGAAGGGCTAACAAATCCGGAAACAAACCAGCCTTGGTCTATCACAACCATCTCTAATGATTTAAAGGAAATAGAGGCAGAGTGGAAAGGCCAGATGCTTGTAGATATTACCGACCATCGAGCCAGAGTTATGGCAGAATTCGGTGAGGTAAAAAATGCTGCTTGGAAAGCTGGAAAGTTAGATACAGTATTGAGAGCTTTGAAGGGTGAAATTGATTTACTCGGCCTTAACGAACTTGAGAGAATGGATAAAGAAATTGCATTGGCAAGGCTGTTAGAAGGCTTGCCTCCACAAATAAGAGATGCTGTCCGCGCCAAACTTGCCAAAAGAGTATCCAACACAAAGTCCAAAACCAACTTGAAATTGCTTAACCCACCATCAAAGAGGGCTGTTTAATGCCTGAACCACAAGAATTAGATCTTAGCGAATATACTGATGATATTGTGAATAATATCATCCATCAGTATTCTGAAGATGAGATTGATGATCTTCTGTCTGAGGTTAATGTATCTGATTACCTATTGGATCCTTCTGGCTTCTGCGAAGATGTTTTGGGGCAAGTCTTGACAGTTGATATCAAACGTATGATGAATGCTGTTGTTGAGAATCCTGTAACAATAGCTGTCTCTGCTAACGCTGTAGGTAAAACTTTCGCAGCAAGCCTTCTCTCCATTTGGTTCCAGAAATGCAGACCCGATGCCCAAGTCATTACAGCTACAGCACCTCCTGCCGAAAGAAATCTAAAAGCAAAGTTGTGGGGCGAAATTAGAATGCAGATTAAACTAAGCCCTGAAGTTTTTGCTAATGATAGAATAACAAGCCTTCACATCCAGCCAGAAGATGATTCTAAGAGCTTTATAACTGGCGTCTCAATTCCCATGAGTGGATCCGAGGATGAGAGAGAAGCTAAGTTTTCTGGAATGCACGCTCCAAACCTTTTGTTTGTCCTTGATGAGGGTGATGCTATTCCAGATGAGATTTACAGAGCTATTGAATCCTGCATGAGTGGTGGGTTTGCAAGATTACTAGTGATGTTTAATCCGAAGCGTAGAATGGGCGCTGTCTATAGGATGATTCGTGATGGTAGGTGTAAAGTCGTCACTATGACGGCATTTGATCATCCTAATGTTATCTCTGGAGAGGATCTTATTCCTGGTGCAGTAACTAGAGATCAAACAGTCAAGAGGATCAATGAATGGACTACTCCTGCAGAACCTGGAGATTGTCCAAAAAATGAAGGCGACCAACTTAAGCCAGGAATTTTCCAAGTGCCAGATTTTCTAGAAGGTGCTATCGCTAAAAACGATAGGATGGAAGAGTATCCTCCTCTTCAGCCAGGATATAGAATTATTGAGGAGCCACAATATAGCTATATGGTTCTTGGTGAATATCCTCTTCAAAGTGCCCACCAGTTGATAAGCACAGATTGGGTAGATAAAGCTAGAAGTAGATATGATCTTTATGTTGCAGAATTCGGGAAGAATCCTCCAGTAGGGGTGAACCCATCTATTGGATTTGATGCAGCAGACTTAGGTGAAGATTACAACACCTTGTGCTGCCGCTATGGTGGTTTTGTACCGCCGATAGAAAAATGGCACGGAATGGATGTCCACCAAAGTGCCAAGAGAGGGGCTCTGATTTATCATGAGAAAGAGGGGAGAGTAATCAATGTAGATTCTACTGGTGTTGGCGCCGGGGTTGCCCCTGCGATGAATATGACATTCCGTATGAAGTGTGAAGCATGTGGGAAAGTTGTTGCAGAACCAAACTCCAGAGATGATGCCGAGTGCCCCAATTCTGAATGCAAATCTGAATCGCCAATGAAGATTATTCATTGCAATGCCAAGAGAATTATGGTTGCTTCTTCTCCAACAGAGAAATCAGAGTTAGGTGAATTCGGTTTATTGAGAGATCAGCTTTGGTGGGCGGTAAGAGAGTGGTTGAAAACAGACCCTACTGCTATGCTGCCCCCATCAGAAAGATTGACTGAAGAACTGATTGTTCCAGAGTATGTAATCCAGGGTGGCAAGATCAAAGTCACTTCCAAAGATGATATGAGAAAGCAACTGAACAGAAGTCCTGATGAGGGCGATTCTCTTTGTTTAACTTTCGTAAAAGGATCAGGAAGACCTAGAGCGAGATTGCTATGAAAATACCGTTTACGAATATCGATATTTCCCGTAGGAATGGAGGCAATAAGCTGATCGGCAAGCTTTTGTGGCCTTTTTCTTATAATAAAGGGCTTCTGCCGGATAGCAATTTTGCAAATTATTTAAAGGCTTACACTGGATGGGTTTATACAGCTTCTTCTAAGAATGCAACAGCTGTCGCTTCCACTCCAATTAGGGTTTATGCCGGCAAGCCAAACACGAACCCACTAAAGAATTACAAGTTTAAGGCAATTTCAAGGGAGAAAGAGGCAGACATCAGAAACAGGCCATCATTGTTAAATCTGCCGCAAGTGAAGCAAGCAGTAGAAATAGTGGAGATTTTGGAACACCCTATGCTACAGCTATTTAGACACGTTAATAGCTATATGAATCAATTTAGTCTTTTTGAAATAACTGATCTGTATCAGGAATTATGCGGAAATGCTTACTGGTACATTTTGAAAGATAAGCTTGGCATCCCTAGAGAATTATGGGTGATTCCTCCGGCTAGCTTTCAGATCATTCCTGATCCTATTGATTTTATAAAGGGGTATGTTTACGGATTGGGTTTGCAGCAGCAGTTTTTCGAAGAAGGTGAGATTGTCCATTTCAAGATGCCATCCCCAACTAATGTTTATTATGGGCAGAGTCCGTTGTCGGCTGTGACTAGCTCGTATAATATTAGCAGAAATATAAACCGTTATGAGAATTTCATATTTCAGAATATGGGTCGTCTTGAGGGAGCTTTCGAGACAGATAATGAGCTTAGCACATATGAGTTTGAAAGACTGAAGCAAGAGATAGATCAAACATTTCGTGGTACGGAGAATGTTGGCAAGTCGCCTCTTTTGGAAAAGGGAGTAAAGTACAAATCTTACGGGGCTACACCAAAAGATCTTAGTTTTTTGAGAGGTAGACCGTATGTGAAAGAAGAGATTTTGAATGCTTACGGCCAATCTCTTGGTTTATGGGATAAAGATTCGACTAGGGCCAATGCTACAGTAGCCAATGAGAATTTTATGAGGGATGCTATACGCCCTAGGCTCATACGGACGGAGGAAAAGATTAATGAAAAGCTTTCTCCTCAGTATGATGAAAATCTATTTGTTGCTTTCGATAATCCTGTTCCTATTGATCCAGAATTTAGATTGAAACAAGTAGAATCTCATTTGAAATCAGGCTATTCTAATATTAATATGGAAAGGGAAGAAGACAATAAAGATCCAGTTCCATGGGGAGATAAGCCTATACTTAATAAAAACATGGTCCCTTTAGGGGAAGGCGAGGGACCAGAAAATGAAGATAATGATGGTTGGGTTCCATCTGTGCCTGATGAAGAGGGGCTGAAGAGAATTCTTTCTGGTGGCATCGAGGGTATTTCCAATCATCTTGGCGAACTAATTATTCAAAGGCTTCAAAACCATGGGAGGTAGAGATGGACTTAATTACTAAGAAGTACCAAGCAAAGGACATTGGGCTGCCTAAGTGGGCCGTTACAGCTATGGAGGAACACGGTCTTAAATCAGAGGATGCTCAATTCATCCGGAAAGGAATAACTCCACATGATGTGAAGTTCAAAGAAGGAGAGCGTTCATCTGTGGACTACATAACAACAAAGTCTGTGGACAGGGATGGAGATATTGTTGTTCCTAGTGGTGGAGTCCTGGATCATTACAGAAAGCATCCTGTTGTATTATTTGGACACAACTATGGTATCCTTCCAGTTGGGAAGTCTCTCTGGATGAAATCAGATGATGATGGCATAGTATCAAAAACTCAGTATGCGTCACAAAAAGCAAACCCGTTTGCTGAACAGATCTGGAATTATAGAAAAGAAGGGTTCCCGATGGCTAAGAGTATAGGGTTCATTCCTCTTGCGATTGTGGAACAGAAAGATTTTCACACTCTTGATCTGAAGTCTTTAGGGCTGGATGAAAAAGATATAAAAGGCGCTAGGAATATAATTCCAAAATGGCTGCTGCTTGAGTATAGTGATGTCCCTGTGCCATCTAATCCCGATGCTCTTGAGATTGCCATAAGCAAAGGCGTCCTGAGCATTGATGATATAAAAACCATCTCAGAGACGGATTCCAGATATATCATAGAATTCAAAGAAGGCCCATCACCATCGAATAAATCCATAACTGTTGAGACTACTGATTCCAATGGTGCTACCCTGACTGTCTGGACTGATGAAGTCAAAACATCAACAGAAGATGGAGAGAAATCAGTAGATGGCTTGACAGATAAGGCAGAAACTACAGGTGATTATCACCAGATCCCTATAAAGAATGCTTCAGATTTTGTTGATGACTCATTCAAGACTATTGATATTTCGGAAGGCAAAGGGGTTGAGGCTGTCATAGGCAAATTGAAATCTGATCCTGATGGGGATTCCAAGACTCAAAGCTATCTATTTGGTGTTGATAAATGGACTATGGACGAATCCAAGAAATGGGTAGCGGATCATAAAGATTTTGATGCTGTGGAGATGAAAGATGGAGATGTTTTGATTGAATTTTATGAAGAGCCAGAGACTCCCGCAGCCGTGACTCTATCGGCTGAAGGAAAGATTGCTTCAGCTGGCGGAAGTTTTTCTTCTATCAAGTTCAAAGCTATGGAGAAGGATGGTAAGAAACTGGCGTCAGGTCGATGGAATGATTCCTTAAGCAAAGAATTTGATGTCGACACGGTAGAGGTTCCTCCTTCGACTGTACTTTACGGGATGGCCTCTAAATGGCTCGATTGCGAGATCAGAAATATTTTTGTTTCAAGTGTGTTTGTGCCTTATGCTTTGATGGGAACTTATCTTACAGGATTAGATAAGGCTCTTGAAGATTATGATCCTGTTACTATTCGGAATTTTCTTTATGACGGATCAGAGAGTCCTCCGCACTATGATGTTGTCCAGCTCAATTCCAAAGTAAGTAATGACTTTTTAGTTCGCGGTATGGGCTTTTATAAGAAAGGCGAAGATGATGAGGAGAGACGTGTTATAATTTCCCGTAGTCCTGATTATGGTGGACTTGATATCACGGCTTATTCCGATTCTAGCCAGAAGACAGACAGCATGGCAGTTTTTTCCAAAATGATTGATTGGGCAAACAATAATAGCTTTCTGAAGGGGGAAAAATTTTCTCTCGGTGGAAAGTTCCTTGAGACCACAGATGATGATTGGGACAATGTATTCCTTGATCCGATTAATGAAAAGGCCATGAAGCGAGTTGTTTCTTTGATTAATGAAAAGGGAGAGGACCTAGCAAATCGTGGTATCATCGGCATGGGACCTCCTGGAACAGGAAAGACATTGACTGGCAGAATCTTGATGAATAAAGCAGAATCTACATTCATTTGGGTTAGCGCTAGAGACCTTATGCATTCTGGTGCATCTGGTGGGATAAGCTACGGAATGAGAATGGCCAGGGAGCTTGCCCCGACAGTTCTTTTTATCGAGGATATTGATAACTGGTTACACAGTAGGGCTGTAGATCTTTTGAAAACTGAGATGGATGGTCTTTCAAAGAGCAAGGGTGTTGTTACGATTTTGACATCAAATTATCCAGAAAAGCTTCCTCCCGCTTTAATTG
>Ga0114923_10000454_pt1 | contig 33164 bp, 29 predicted proteins | sample SumtaG_FD_89578 | JGI IMG/M metagenome (GOLD analysis project Ga0114923, IMG submission 89578) | Deep subsurface microbial communities from Indian Ocean to uncover new lineages of life (NeLLi) - Sumatra_00157 metaG | ecosystem: Environmental > Aquatic > Marine > Oceanic > Sediment | place: near... | reverse complement strand
CTCTGATTACAATACTTATATGCTTTTTCTGAAATTGCGGAAGCAACATTTCGATTTTTATCGATAGGATCCGTAATGATGACGTAATCGTTTTGGAAATGTTGAATCTTTCTCAACTCTTTTAAAGTTCTATTGTAATAATCGCTAGGTTTTTCTTTAAGAAATTTGAAATTGTTAAATAGGTTTTGTAGGGTGTCGTAATAGTATATTAGTAACTCTGCACTATACCCAATAAATCCAACTTTTCCTACAGCACTTTTGTCGCCATAACTGTGATTAGCTTTAAAAAATTGCTTTAATAACCTAACATCGTTTTTCTGCTCTATTGATAATTTCTCTTCTATAAAACGACCGTGCCATGGTGATCTATCGACTGCCGTTATAGGTCCATATTTTTTTATGTATTCTAATTCTAAATCAAAATAGAGAACAATATCAATTTTTATTTTGATATTATTAATGAAATAATCTACAGTAACATATGGATGTTCAGCATATAAAAGCCGAGGATTATGAAATTCTTTTAGAATTAATGATTTTAGTATCCAATTATTACACAGATAAAGAAAGTCTTTCTTGGACTCTTTTTTTAACTTATTTCTGCTTATTCCATCATATTTTGGGCTATACAGTTCATAATCTAACCCAATAAAGAGATCAATGTCAAAGTCGTTTTTTAATTGCGTTTGTTTGATTCCAGTAGAGCCTTGAGGTTCAATTTTAATATAATCGATATTCAGCTCTTTAGCTTTTATAACTAACAACTTTTTTAATTTCTCAGTAATGCTCTCGATAATGGTAATTTCTTTATTTGTTGGGGTAATTTCTTTTAAAACATCACTAAAGACATCATTAATCTGGGACATGATATTAAATTTAAGATCGATTACTAAAGAAATATCAATTATTTCAATATAAAATAACTACGCACTTTTAAAAAAGTCTTTCAGATGATATGGAAATAAGAATAGATTTATAAAATCTTCGCAATTTTCACAAATATGGAAGTACAAGAAATTGGTAGTCGAGGGTTGCTATTTACTTTTCCAGATTTCAATCCATTTCCTCAGATATCATTCTCTATTCAGAATTATACTATAATAGGGAAGAATCATATCTTCATTTGCGATACCGGTTTAGGAACAGATAGAATGAATTCACTTAAACAATATCTTAAAAACCAAAATCTAGATACTATACCTATGATTGTGTTTAATACACATTTCCATTTTGATCATGTACAAGGAAACAAAGCTTTCAAATCCAATCAAATCATCAGTCATATCTTATGTCGTAAAAGAATGATACAATCATACAAAGAGAAATTTATTAGTTTCCCTACCTTAGTATTTCAACAGAAATTGATATTTCCAGAAGATAAGATTGAATTCTTCTACAGCCCAGGTCATTCAGAAGATTCTATAAGTTGTTACGACCATGCTGATAAGGTTATGTTGGTTGGAGACAATTTAGTAGATCCTATTCCCTTAATAACCTGGCATAGAATAGATAAATACTTAGATACACTTCAGTTATATTGTAACAGCGATGCAAAAACCTTTGTTCTCGGGCATAATTTAGTTTTAAAAGATGTTTCCTTCATTAAGGATACTATGAAATATTTACAAAAATTTAAAGATTTTAATGTTGATACTACTAATTTTACACCAAGTCACGCTACCTTATTTCGCTGGAGTTTAATTAATATTGCAATGAATCTTAAAGAGAAGGGAATGATAGAAGAAGCTAACAGATATTTAAGATATGCAGAAAAAACTATACAAGAGTCACCAATAAAACCACTAGATGAAAACGAATTAAACAATATTAAAACTATTCTAAAAAAGGAGTTGAATAATTCTAAAACATAAAAGAGTTATATCAAACGCCTATCACTGCCTAAAATCCCCACCAAGGATGTTGCATAGATCTTTGGAGGATAAATTTAAAACACCATAATTATTTCTTCTTAATTGGGCACCTTATCATACTCCAATGGTAAGTATTTGTTCTGGGAGTTAAAACCTTATGTAAATTTCGAAAGCCAAAACGTTTATATAATTTAACATTTCTTTTTGAATTCGTCTCAAGAAAAATTGTTTTATGGTCTTTCGCAATTTGGTTTATCATGAAACTTAACATTCTTCTTCCAATTCCTTTACCCTGATGTTTCGGGTCAATTCCAATAGTGGATAAATACCAATGCGGAATTGGGACCAATTTTTTATGTAAATCCTCACAAAAATCATCGTTTTTTCTTAGAATATGTAAATTTTTCCACTTAATTTTAAATATAAGTGAAAGTGAACCGCTCTTTATTGATTTCCATATTGAAATAAATGCATTTTTAGGTGGAAGCCATAACGAAATTCCTTTCAGATTTGAAGTGGATAAAACTACACCATGTCTCAAACAATATTTAATCTGGAATTTAAAAATTTTGAATAAAGCCTTGTGTCTTTCCTTATCATTGGGGATTAGTTTAGAAAAAACAGGATCTTCATGAAAGGCATTGCTTAAAACCTCGCTAGCTAATTTTAGCTGGTCATTAGATAAAGTGGTTAATTTTTGAATTTCGGACATATTTACATTCCCCACCAAGGATGTTGGAGTTTACGTTGGATAATAATATATTCTCGTAAAGCTTGCTTTTGATCTACGGTTAATTCATCGAGAAACTTTCCCATTAATTGCCTTACATGAGATTCAGGTACATTAACATATAATATTTCGTCTTTTTCTATATCCCTTCCTATTTCTATGCCACGAATAGAAATAGCAACTTCGGTATCTTTTCCAGCTTTCTCTACTGTCTTTCCTTTATCTTGAATTTGGTGAACTCTTCTAGCTTTTACTCCTTTAGCAGTTATTAAAGGAACTTTTGGGTATAAAGTTCCTGCTTCTATAAGTACGCCAAAAACTGCGGGATCTGAGTTTCTAAATATAAAATCGGGAATCATCTGTAGCTTTGCTGGTAAAACTAATTCGCTTAATCCTTTTGCGGTATCCTCGGCTTTTCTTATTTCTGCATACTCAATATAATCTTCAAGTAAGCGATATATAACATTATTTGTAAAAATTCTAACGTTATTCAGTATTGCTTGTTCCTCAGCTTCGGGCAAAATAGCCACGTTAAAACCTAGAACAACTGCTGAATATGGATCAAGAGATTTAACTAAATTTGCATTCATAATATCCTCTTTCTTAATTGAACCGACATCGGCAATACATATTTTCACACCATTTTTTGTAAAATGATTTTCTAAAGCTTCCAGCGATCCTAAAGTGTCAGCTTTCAAGACAACGCCCGCTTTATCTGTTTTTATCCGTATACTCTGAACTTCTTCCAATATCTCATTATATATCATTTCTTCCTCAGAAGGATCTCCAATGGTTCTAAATGGCGAACCCGCAACGACATCGTCTATATTGGGGGCTAAAATCTTAATTCCTGATGCAGCACTTACAAATTCTTCAAAATCAAATTTTTGTCGTGGGTCTCTTATTTCATCCAAAGGTTTGGGTCTTAATAACGCACGAACCTTAGATTTAATAGGTTTTTCTAAACCACCAACTATAAATTCGTCCCCTCTGTTAATGATGCCATCGTAAATTAATACATCCATAGTAACGCCTTGTCCTTTTTCTTTCTTCACTTCCAAAACAACGCCTTTAGCTGGACCTTCCGAGAACTTCAAGTTTTCCGTTAAAAATTGCTGTACTAAACCCATTAAAACCATTAATAATGTAGATATTCCTTCTCCGGTTTTAGCACTTGTAGGCACTATAGCTATTTTTTTAGTAAAATCTTTTATTTTATCGTATCGATCGATTCCTTTGAAGCCTTCTTGTAAGAAATCTACGGCAATTTGTATTAGTTTTTCGTCAAGAAAATCTTTTACATGGGGTCTTTGTTTATTGTATGAATCTAAAAAGTCTGCATCTTTAGTAGATTTCCACCCAGAAATCCTATCGATTTTATTAGCGGCAATAACAAAGGGCACTTTCCGTTCTCTTAAAATTCTAACTGATTCCCACGTAATTGGCATGTTTCCAGCGGTTACATCAATTACTAAAATCGCAATATCCGCAATAGCGCCACCTCTTTTCCTAAGATTCATAAACGCGGCGTGACCCGGAGTGTCGATAATTAGGATTCCAGGTAATTGAATTTCTTTTTCAGCAAATTCTTGTTTTGATTTCCTTAAAAACTCTCTAACATCATCTGTTGGAAAATAAGACGCTCCTATGTGTTGCGTAATTCCAGCAGCTTCTCTTTGCTGTACTACTGTCCCTCGAATGTAATCTAGAATCGAGGTTTTTCCGTGGTCTATATGGCCTAATATACAAACTATTGGAGCGCGGATAGTTTTGGATTCTGATTTAGCGTTCATTTGCAATCACTATTTGAAAAAATTAATTAAATTTCTCTAAATATTTGCAATAATTAAAAAAAGTAGTAATCGATTTAGAATTTATTGAATGAATAGTAAAAAACTTAAATTTAGAGTAGTAATCTTAATTATGATTTAAATATCTCTTGAGATATTTTGCTGTATATGACGTTTTATTATCGATAATCTCTTCTGGCGTTCCTTTTACGACTAATTCTCCGCCTTTTTCTCCACCCTCAGGTCCAAGATCTATTAAATAATCTACAGATTTTATTATTTCCATGTTATGTTCTATAATTACTACTGTATTGCCTTTATCTACTAAATTATGAAGCACTTTCAATAAAAATTGAATATCATACATGTGAAGGCCGGTTGTTGGTTCGTCAAGAATATATAAAGTATTTCCAGTACTAGTTTTCCTCAATTCTCTCGCTATTTTTATCCGCTGAGATTCTCCCCCGCTTAGAGTTGTTGAGGATTGTCCTAACTCGAGATACCCTAAACCTACATCAACTACAGTTTTTAAGGTTCGTTTCAAATTTGGAATGCTATCGAAAAATTCGAGAGCTTGATGAAAAGTCATTTTAAGTACATCTGAAATCGTTTTCCCCTTAAATTTAATTTCTAAGGTTTCAGCGTTGTATCTCTTACCGTTGCACAAATCGCATCTGATGTAAACATCCGGAAGAAAATACATCTCTTTAAGAATGTAACCCGTACCTCTACATTTTTTACAGTGCCCTTCTTTAGTATTGAAGCTGAATCTTCCTTTCTTATAACCCCTCTCTCTTGATTCTTCAAGTCTAGCGAAAATATCTCTTATATAATCTAATGCCTTAGTATAAGTGGCTGGGACCGACCGAGGAGTTCTTCCAATTGGAGATTGATCTATGTTAATTATTTTATCAATCTTATCGTGACCTTTTAATTCGTCAAAATCGCCCGTGCTTAAACGCGAACTGCGAGTATTTATAACATTATGTAGTCCCTTGTATAAACATTCTATTATCAGACTTGTTTTTCCTGCTCCCGAAACACCTGTAATACACGTAAATATTCCCAAAGGAATCTTGATATTAATATTTTTTAGGTTATTTTCTCGAGCACCTTTAATTTCAATAAAATCGTCGTTAATGGTTCGTCTTTTTTTAGGAACTTCAATCTTCTTTTTCCCTGATAAATATTTACCAGTTAAGGTTTTTGATTCTAAAATAACTTCAATAGGTCCTTCAGCAACGACCTCCCCCCCGTTCTCGCCTGCTAAAGGCCCGAGGTCTATAATATGATCGGCATTACGCATAATTTCATCGTCGTGTTCTACAACGATTACGGTATTCCCTAAATCTCTTAATTTCTTTAACATTTGTATCAATTGTGAAATATCTCGTTGGTGTAAACCTACAGAAGGTTCATCTAACACGTACAACACACCAACTAGACGGGAGCCTAATTGAGTCGCCAGCCTAATTCTTTCAGCTTCTCCTACAGAGAGCGTGTGTGATCTTCGGCTTAAAGTTATGTAATCCAATCCAACGTTTTTTAAGAAAGATAATCGATCTAAAATTTCCTTTAATACATCCTTTACGATCTTTTTTTGAAGCTCGTTCAACTTTAATTTTTTAAAATATTTTAATGAGTCTTTGACAGATAAATCGGATAATTCAGCAATATTAAGATTATCTATGATGATTGATAGACTTTCTGGTCTTAGTCTTTGACCTTTACACTGTGGACAGTCAATTCGATTCATAAAACTTTCGTAAATATCGCGAGCCCACTCTGAACGTGTTTCCATATATCTTCTATGCAACATAGGAATTAGCCCTTCGAAAGGTCTAGCAACATGATACGACGATTTTATTTCATTTTTTTGATTTCCAAAACCATTGTTTTCGCTTTCGAAATGGAATTCTATTACTTCCTCTTCCGTTCCAAATAATATCTTATGCAGCTTTTTTGGATCGATATTCTTTATCGCTGTTTTATCGGTATCAAACTTGTAATGTTCAGCAACTTGTCTTACGGATTGCCAAAAATATCCCGTTAAAGTACCAAAACCAGGTATTTTTCTAATCGGAGTTTCTTGAAGTGGAACATCAGAATCTTTTCCTAATACCAATTCGTAATCGAATTCCATTACAGTTCCTAATCCACTACAATATTTGCAACTACCATGTGGTATGTTAAATGAGAACATTTTATGGTTAATAGGTGGAAAAGAAATGCTACAATCAACGCACGCTAAATGTTCAGAATAAATTTGTTCTTCCTTGTCAAGAACTTCTACAACAATGATTCCATCCGCTAGATTTAAAGCGCTTTCGATTGAATCTGCTAATCTGGTTTTGATATCCTTTTTCATTACTAATCTATCAATAATTACATTAATATTATGCTTTACATTCTTGTCCATAGGGATTTCTTCGTCTAAAGTATATTGAATCCCATCTACCTCAACCCGGACATATCCTTGTTTTTTGAGATCTTTAAGAAGATCCTTATATTCACCCTTTCGATCTCGGATAACGGGTGCTTTAACGATAAATTTTTGATTCTCTTCTATAGAATCTAATATTTGTTGAATAATTTGTTGAGGTGTTTGCGGTCTTATTTCTTTGCCACAATTAGGACAGTGAGGAATCCCAACATTGGCAAATAATAGTCTGTAATAATCATATATTTCTGTGACCGTTCCTACAGTACTTCGAGGATTCTTTGACAAAGGTTTTTGTTCTATAGCTATAGCAGGAGATAACCCTTCTATTGAATCTACATCTGGCTTATCCATTTCACCAAGAAATTGTCTGGCATAGCTTGATAAAGATTCAAGAAACCTCCTTTGCCCCTCCGCATACAATGTGTCCATAGCAAGCGAGGACTTTCCACTTCCACTAATTCCTGTAATTACTACTAATTTATTTCTTGGAATTACAACATCTATGTTTTTTAAGTTGTTTTGTCTAGCTCCTTTTATAATTATAGAATCTACAATCATGGTTGCTCCTATTAACATTCAATTCATAATAAAAGAAAAATTTCACGCTTATACTTAATAATCTTCCTTTATTGCCTTTATTTTGTCTCTTAAGTAAGCAGCATCTTCAAACCTAAGTTCTTTAGCTGCTAAGAACATTTTATTTTCAAGATAATGAATAATCAAATCTTTATCTCCTTCTTTTTCTAACTCTTCAATCCTATCCTTAATCTTTCTCTTTAATTTGGATGTTTCTTTCTCCTTGAATTCCCTCTCTTCTGAAAGTGAATTTAAAATGCTTTTCTTTATCGTTTGAGGCGTAATATTATTTTTTTGGTTATAATCTACTTGTTTCTTTCTTCTTCTGTTAGTTTCGTCTATTGCCGCCTTCATCGCGGTAGTAATTTTCCCTGCGTATAAAATTGCTCTTCCATCTATGTTTCGAGAAGCTCTTCCAATAGTTTGAATTAGCGATCTTGCATCTCTCAGAAACCCTAATTTATCAGCATCTAAAATAGCAACTAGTTGTACTTCAGGCAAATCTAATCCTTCTCTTAGTAGATTAATCCCAACTATAATATCATAAGTACCATCCCTTAGAGATCTTAATATTTCAAATCTTTCTACTGTACCTACTTCAGAATGTAAGTAAGCAATCTTTAAACCAAGTTCAGCGTAATATTCCGCTATATCTTCTGACATTCGTTTTGTAAGAGTGGTTACTAAAATTCTCCCTTTGTTTTTAATCACTTTTCGAATTTCATCTAAGAGATCATCAATCTGATTTTTTGCAGGACGAATCTCCACTTCAGGATCAACTAATCCAGTCGGTCTAATTATTTGTTCTGCGGAAACACCACTACTCTTTTCTAACTCCCAATTTCCTGGAGTTGCACTCATAAAAATTATATACTTTATCTTTGATTCCCATTCTTCGAATTTTAAAGGTCTATTATCGTATGCCGATGGTAATCTCCACCCAAAGTCCACAAGATTCTTTTTTCTCGATCTATCTCCACCTATCATTCCATGAATTTGCGGAATTGTTATGTGGCTTTCATCTACAACAATTAAAAAATCTTTTGGAAAATAATCGATCAAGCACATGGGAGGACTACCAGGAGGTCTTCCGTCTAAGTGTCTAGAATAATTTTCTACTCCCTTACACCATCCCATTTCCCTCATCATCTCAAGATCAAATTTAGTTCTTTTCTCAATCCATTGTGCTTCTGCATATTTTTTTTCCTTCATGAATTTTGCTATTTGGATTTCTAACTCTTCTTCTATTGAAACCAAGGCTTTTGCTTTATTTTCTTCAGGTATAATAAAGTGAGTTGCTGGAAAAATTCTGCAATTAGATAACTTTTTTATTATATTATTTGATATGTGATGAATTTCTTGAATAGATTCGATTTCATCTCCAAATAAGGATATACGAATAGCAGTATCTAAATAAGCTGGAAAGATATCTATTATGTCTCCTCTAACTCTTAGGACCCCTGGTCTAAAATCGATATCTTTCCTCTCATAATTCATTAATATTAATCTCTTGATGATGTCCTTTCTCTTAATAATTTGACCAACTTCGAGATTTATAGAGATGGCCGTCCAAACTTTTGGGTCTCCAATCCCGTAAATGCAAGAAACCGTTGCGACTATTATAACATCATTTCGGGTCCGAATTGCGTGGGTAGCAGCTAATCTTAACCTTTCAATCTCTTCATTTACGCTAAAATCTTTCTCAATGTACAACCCTGTTACCGGCATATATGCTTCTGGTTGGTAGTAATCGTAATATGAAACAAAATAATGGACGGTATTATGGGGGAATAATTCTTTTAGTTCATTATACAACTGCGCAGCCAATGTTTTGTTAGGTGCCATTACTAACGTAGGTTTTTGGATTTTTTGTATGACTTGTGCAATAGAAAATGTTTTACCAGTACCTGTTGCACCTAAAAGAGTTTGAAACTTTTTTCCGCTTTTTATGTTTCCGGCTAAATTTTTTATTGCCTCTGGTTGATCTCCGCTAGGTTGAAACTCAGATTCAATTTTGAAATTAACAATCATAAGTTAAGCGCCAAATTTTAAAGTTAATTAAGATGAAGTTGAATCCAATTTATAGACGATAGGTCTATAGATTTTTTAATCAAACATAACTTATGATTTTTTCTAAAAAATAAATAAAAAAAAATTAAAAGACTACAGTTTCTTCGTGGATATCTTCTGCTCCTTCTTTGGTTCGAACTAATATTTTTAAAATTTCTCCAAAATTAACGGGACCAATTATAATTTCTAGATCATTCATGCTAATTGTTAGTTGAATTGAATTTCCTACTCCGATTTCATAAATACCCTCAGTAAAGCTATTCAATGGGATAAATGTGTCATTAATATAAACTGAATGTATTGTAACAGTGAATAATCCGTTATTTTCTATCGTAATTATTACATTTTGAAGATCTGATGCTGTTGTTCCAACATCGTTAATATTTATATCGTAAAGGGATGAATCTACAGATGCAGAGAAATTCATGGAAACTTGAGCAGTAGTGTTAGTTGTTATATTGACATTTACGATATTAGACTCATTTAACATCAACCCCGCAATATTAAAAGATACTAAAGCGCATTCTTGAACATCTAGAGATATATCTCCATATTCAAAATTTACATCGCTATCAAATGATAACATAGTTGTGGTATTTAGATATAATTTATCTAAAGTTATTGACTCGTCTCCAGTGTTTTTTATTAAAATTTTACCTGTCTCGTTAGCGGCAATATAAGATATAGTTTGATTTTCGACTTTGTCGATAATTTGTATATCTGGTTTGTCGATGATTGTATGCACAAATCCAATATCAGAAGCTTTGGTAGAGTCATTAAAATTTCCTGTGATTATAATTCCGAGCTCGTCATTTACATTTAGATCCACCAAATAATCGGAGGCAATTATCGTTATGCTTCTCTCTTCACCAGGGTTTAAATTAAATGGATCAAATTCTAATCCAGATGTCCAATTAGTAGATTTTGTTATGTTTATCGATTCGAGTCCTAATATGATGTCTCCAGTGTTTTTAATTTTAATATTAACCATAGTAGTTCCGTTATCGTAAGTATATGCGTAAGTATTGTCTAAATTAATTGGAATATGTTTCCTAAAGTCGCTGTGAGTAGCAATTAAGGCTTCAGGTGATGCAATTCTACTTTCATCTACAATTGAAATTTTGAAATCTTCATAATTAGAAGTAAATAATAGCTCATCTTTGATGTTATTTGGAGTCATAACACCTATTTTATGTTCAGTTCCGTTGAACGGATAAAACTGAACTGTTGTATTTGTTATTTTGACATAAGCTTTTTGGCCAGGTTCTAATATAGGGGAACCAGATATATAATGCTTATCTATAAGGGTATTATTTTCGTTATCTACATAAAAATCTTTCAAGATCACGGTTGCATCTCCAGTATTCTCAACTTCGAGATATATCTCACTATTAGTCGCATTGATTTGGACAACTTTACTATTAGGTTTATTAATTTTTATGTCTCCTTCCCTAGCTTCTTCAACAAAGAAATTATTCGTACTATTTGTAAAGATATAAGGTTTATCATCCAAGGCTACTGATTCAGCTTCTACTGTAATTTTTACGACATCGTTAGTTTGAAAGGATTGATTGCTTGTTTTTATATTAACCCAAACCAAGTCATTTTCGCGGGCATTTAGTATATGTGTACTACTACCTTTACCCAAATCGAATTCATAACTCATATTATTTATTCTGACATCGGAAATAGTTAAATCTTTCGATCCTGTGTTTTTTATCTTGAAAGTTGCATAACCGGTATCGAATACTTCGGGGTTTTCTATTTGAAAACTTGAATCCAAAGCAGTATAATCAAGACTAAATAATTTAACCATCCCGTTTGTAGAGAATTTTAATTCTCTAAATACACCAAAATTGTATTCTCCACCTTCGGGTATGTGAGTAACATATAGGTTCCCTTCGTCATCTGTTCTCGAGTTAATCTGGGCTCGATAGTATTCCTCAAAGGTTGTGGGATTGTTTGGGTTTGATGGGGGGTTAGTTTCAATTCCAGAAAACATTAATTTTACTAATGTACTATCGAACCATTTTGCTGTTGGCTTCGAAATAGTATTGTTAAAATATTCGCTTTCAACAAACACAGAATTTGGACTCCAATTATCCTCCTCCATGCCGTATTTTTTATAGGTTTCGTAGTTATCGTTACAAATCCTTACCATCCACGGCCATTTACCTTCATCACCGCCTAAACCCGGATACAGCATTCCAAAATAGACTAAGACATAATCTGCTTTTAGTGCTTTAAAAACTTTGGCGCTATATATCTCGTTCGTTTGCATTAGTGCCATTCCCGTCATACCTATTCGTGTTTGATTAATTGTTCCATTATCGTTAACCGTAGTCATGTTTCCTATTGGAGTGATCCAATAACCGTAGTCCCACCACGACACGACAACCCCCGTTCCAGGAAGGTTTGTTTTCATCCAGGTTAGCATTTCTTCCCAATCATGAAGATCTCCTGGTGCAATTTGACTTTGTGATAATTGAAAAGTAGCCATATTAGAGGCATGGATTACTTGGGTGAGGCACATTATTCCAACAATAAAGTAAACCGCGCCAATTTCAGATTTTCCAACCATTCTTTTGACTTGGCGTTTTCGTTTCCTACTGATTCCCATTCTTTTTTCTCCAAAAAAACTGCCAAAAATTTTCAAAACACTAACTAATCCGTAGGCACCTACCAGGCATGCAGCAGGAGCAAATAATAATATGATTCGTATCATACTACCGGTAAAGTAAAAGATCAAAATCATAAAAGTTATTAATAAATAATCCGCAGAATTACCTCTTTTGAACAAGAAGAACAACCCAAGAGGCAAAAGCATTAGGGGGATTAAAGTATTATAGTAGAATACGCTCCAAGAACTTGGCATGTGTTCGGCTACAGACGAAACAAGACTCAAACCTTCTCGGACCAAAGGACTTAGAATGCTCGTTAATCTTCCCCCAAATCCAAATGGAATTATATCAGGTGCCACCCATATAATTATGCCTCCTACTACAACAAGCGGTATTAAGGCCCATTTTAAAAAGTCTAATATGCCTTTATATAATCGAGGATAATCACCTTTCTTTATATGAATCAAATGAAAAATAATTAGTAATATTGTAAAAAGAAAAATTCCAAATAGTTCCAAACTATTGAAAAAGTTAACATACCTAAAAGTAAAACCATATGAAAAAATTAATAATCCTACACCTTCGATTCCTGCATACGCTATTAATACATTTGAGTCGTACTTTTTGAGTAAGATTAATATACCACATATAAGGGGAAGAATTAAGTATACAAAATTATAACCCCCCCAACTCAAGGCTAAATATCCTAAAAATAAACCACCCAAAAAAGAATCGAGGATTTTACCTGTTCGTAAAGTTTTAACAAAGAAATATAATGTCATGAGAGTTGCAAATACACCAATTGTTTCATTATCAAAAAAACCCGCCATTGTTCGTTGCATAATCCCCGGATTAAACGCCAAGAAGAACGCAGCCACTAGCCCACATCTTCGGTCTAGCACTTCTTTTCCCAAAAGGTAGATCGCTAAAACAGAAGCTCCGCCCATAAAAGCGGGAAAATAGAAACAAACATCATAAATGTATATTGGAATCCCAATTGAATTAATTAGTTGAAATATAATTACTACGGTGAATGTTAACCCAGGTCTAAGATTTCCACGAGGGTATCCCTCTGGATACCAACTTTTATAATCAACCCAATTAAAATATTCGAAAATAGAGTGTGTTGATAAGTATTCGGCGTTGTAATATTGTATCCACGGGTCAAAAGCTTTAATTAAGTAATTCCCCGATGCAACTGGAGAAAGTCGAATTAATATAGCTATAAATAAAACTAAAAACAATGCGAAGAAAAATAAAACATTATATGATTTTATTGTAATACTCGCTCTTAAACGATCTCGTGAGTTTTTTAATGATGAAAAAATTTTGGACATATTCTCTTTCTAAACGCTTTTAATATACTGAAATTATCATATGAAATTAAAAATATAAATGTTAAATTCCATTAAAAGATTATTTTTTGATAAATTAATTAATCTCAATATTATAACATGAGTTTAATATATTCGAAAATTCCGATTTCATACATAAAATTAATATAATTTTAAAGATGAAATTATTAGGAATGGAAAAAACAAGACATCTCTTTAAATTTTATTATATAGGAGCGGAGGAATATTTCGGTTCTCAACGACAACCCAATTATTTAACTATTGAAGACTGTTTACTAACAGCTTTACAAGAAAAGAACTATATAGTTGACGCTAGGGAATCGGGTTTCGAGGTGGCAAGTAGAACCGATAAGTTCGTTTCAGCTCGAGGATCTACATTTTCTTTTATTACTGAAAAAATACCCATATTAATGGAGATAAATTCATTTTTGCCAAAAAATATTGGCGTCTGGGCTTATTCAAAAGTTCCAACTGACTTCTTATCAAGATATAACGCACAGTTTAGGCATTACAAATATATTATGCCATATCCAAAAGCTATCCTTAAAAACGACTCCATAGTTAATTTTAAGGCAATGAAAAAGGTATGTAAAGCTCTAGAGGGACGACATAACTTTAAAAATTTTTCTAAACCAGGAAAAGAAAAAGTAAAAAATATTAGAGATATGATTTCGACATCAATTAATATAGAAGGGAATTTTATTATGTTCGATTTTAAAAGCAGAGCTTTTCTAAGACAACAAATAAGACGAATGGTAACTAAGATTTTAGAAGTAGGATTTGGTAAAATCAGCTATGAAGAATTTATAGATTTATTTGACCCATCCAAAGATATCTCTTATCAACCTGCTGATCCTTTTGGATTGATCTTGTGGGATATCAACTATGGTAATAATGTAAGTTTCTTAATCGATAATAAATCAGAAGAGAGAAGGGATAAATATTTTAGAGAGCAAGAGCAAAAATTCGCTTTAAAAAAAAAATTATTTAATTTCATGCAACATAACAATATTGGCTAGTAACGCTTGTAATTGAATTTCTTCCGTACCTCCTTGGCTTAATCGGTATTCAGATTCAGCTAAGAGTTTAGAAAGCTCAATTTTCAGGTCTTCTGAAATTTGTAAGTCATAAATCTCTCGATGTATATTTTTAATAATATTGATCCCCGACAAACCGTATTCTCTTATGATATCGTTAAGTAATTTCAAGGAAAATTGTAATTGCCCTTCAATTGCAGTTTTTAAAATTTCTCTTATTTTATCTGATGGTACTTCGCCCGCAACACGAAAAACTATATCTTGATCGATTTTTTTTGAAATTGTACCACAAGATTGCAAGTAATTTATAGCTCTACGACAATCTCCCTTCGATACATCTACTAAAGCAATTAACCCATCTGGGGTTAGGCTCATTTGTTCTTGATTGGCGATAAATTTTACTCTCTCTTTAATGTCCTCTTTATTCAAAGAGGAAAAGCGGAAAACCACGCATCTGGATTGGATTGGGGGGATAATTTTATTAGAATAGTTACAAATTAAAACCATCCTACAATTTTTAGTGTATTTTTCCATTGTTCTCCTTAGTGCTTGCTGAGCAGGAGCCGTCATATTGTCCGCCTCGTCTAAGATTAATATTTTGAATGGTATGTCGGACGGAGGTTTTGCTTTTGCAAAATCCTTAATGTAAGTTCTAATAACATTAATACCTCTTGCATCGCTTGCATTTAATTCCAAAAAAGTAGTATTAATCGCCATTTTTCTTCCATACAGCCCCCTAACCATTGCTAGAGCAGAAGTTGTTTTCCCAGTACCTGCTGGACCAGCAAATATAAGGTGGGGCATCGATTTATCTTTAATAAATTGTTGTAAACGCTTTATAATCCCTTTTTGATTAACAACATCATTTAAAAGGCGAGGTCTATACTTCTCTACCCAAGGTCTGTTATTTGCCGACATTTAAATACTAAATTCTGATAAAGGCTTATAATAATATATAAAAAAATATTATTAAGAATTAAAGTTTCTTTATTTATTATTATTACAGAACTTTAATAAACAGAGTAGGAAATTTTAAAATGACAGACTTTAAAATTACAAAAATTAGGTCTCGTTGGATTTTAGATTCACGTGGAAATCCAACAGTTGAAACCGATGTTAATGTAGGTAAGATTTATGCAAGAGCGGCTGTTCCTTCAGGCGCATCAACAGGGGTTTTAGAGGCTCTTGAATTGAGAGATGGAGGAGCTGCTTTCTTGGGTAAACACGTAACTAAAGCAGTATCAAATGTTAACGATATTTTAGCGAAAAAATTAAACGGATTTGATGTTCGAGAACAAACAAACATCGACGAGGAGATGATTGCAATTGATGGCACGGAAAATAAAAGCAACTTAGGTGCCAATGCAATACTTTCAGTGTCTTTAGCTGTTGCAAAGTTAGCTGCGCTTCTATCTGAGAAACCATTATTCGCTCATCTCCATGAATTAGCATATAATAAGACTCGAAAAGATTTCTTATTACCATTACCATGCTGCAATGTTATAAATGGGGGAGAACATGCGGGCAATAATTTATCGATACAAGAATTTATGATATTACCCGTAGGAGCACCAAATTTCGCTCAAGCAATCCAAAACGTCTCAGAGGTGTATCAAATATTAAAGAAGTTATTAGCTAAAAAATATGGACCTTCAGCAACTAATGTAGGTGATGAGGGTGGCTTCGCTCCTAACTTATCCTTAACTAGAGATGCCATAGAGGTTATCATAGAAGCAATTGAGGAAGCGGGCTTTTCAATGGGAACCGATTTTTTCTTAGGAATGGATGCGGCTGCGAGTGAATTTTTTGAGGATGGTACATACAATATTGACGGTAATAAGTTAACTGAAGGGGAATTATTGCAGTATTATCTTGACTTAATTAATGATTATCCATTCAAGTCAATAGAAGATCCATTTGACGAAATAGCGTTTAGTGGTTTTACCAATTTAACTGCAAAAGTCGATAAATCAATACAAATTGTAGATGATGACCTTACAGTTACTAATATAAAAATACTTGAAAAGGCAATTAAAGAAAAAGCGGGAAATGCGTTGTTATTAAAAGTAAATCAGATTGGTTCGCTAACTGAGGCAATAAATGCTGCAAAAATGTCTTTCAAAAATGGATTTAATGTCATGGTCTCCCATCGTTCGGGCGAAACTGAAGATCCCTTCATAGCAGATTTAGCAGTTGGACTTTGTACAGGACAATTAAAAACGGGCGCAACGGCAAGATCTGATCGAAATTGTAAATATAACCAGTTGTTAAGAATTGAAGAATTCTTAGGGGCAAATGCTAATTATCCTAAACAGTTAGATTCTTGGAAAAAATTTCAATAATTAAGTCTATTTTTTTTTTTAATTTTTTAATTTTTAATAAATCTATAAACATTTACAGCAACTTTTTTTGTTTTTTTTGTATGGAACGGAAAAGACCTTTCTAAAACTAAATTAAAAGGTAATACGTAATTAATACTCCAGTTTTTTGAGTTTACAAATTTAGATATAAAATTATGAACTTTTTCATTAGCTAAATGAATCGAATAAACTACATCCGAGAAGGAAAAGGCTTTTTGTAAAAAAAATCTATCTGCGGTTTTTTTTTGCACTCCAAAAGGGGGGTTCATAATTGTCGTGATATTTAACTCTTTAGGAAATATTTGCGTTGAGATTTCAAACCTATTAATGTCAGCACAAACGGGTAAAATTACAGCTTCAAGGTCCAAATCTTTAACATTTCCTTTTAAAATCTTTACCGCGTCCAAATCTATATCAATGCTTAAAACATACTTAGCTTGAAGGTACGCGCAAGAAATCGATAGTCTGCCCGTTCCTGCGCCAAGATCGAGTATTAATCGGTTTTTAATGTCGTTAAATTCAACTCCCGCAAAATATATGATGTCTACCGCACTTTTCGCATCAGTGCAATATTGCTCTAACTCGATTTTGGGATTAGAAAATACTTCTGTTTGTTGAACTAACGATATTAAATCTTTTTTATTAATCTCAATCACCTAAAATATCCACGCTATAATTATATTTATAAAAAATTATGAAAAAACTTAATTGTGTTAATTAATTATAATTTAATAGGGAAATTAAAAGATTTTTGTTAAAATTATGAAAGAATCAGCGAAAAATAAAGAAATCGTTCTTACGGGTCAATATTTAGGTGTTGTAGAAGAGTTTCTACCCGATAAACAGTCTACTTATGTAAAAGATGGTCAAATTATTGCATCTAAAACGGGAATAATCAATATTGATACGAACAAAAGATTAATAGAAGTAAGGAATCATCAAGAAGAAAATCGAAAAACAGTAAAGATTGGCGATCGGGTAATCGGGACGGCATTGTTTTTAAGGCAGTATTCTGTGGGTCTTAATTTTCATACAATCAATGGAAAGATTCATTTTAATAGCTCTTATTTTGGAAATATTCATGTTTCCCAGATTTCAAAAAAATACATCGAGAGGATCTCAGAAGCTTTTCAAACCACTGATATTATTCGGTCAAAAGTAATTGAGCATAATTATAACGAATATAAATTAAGCACCGTTGGAAGAAATTTTGGAGTTATTCATGCTGATTGCTTAATATGTGGAACACATCTTAAGAAGATTGGGATAGATAGATTAAGATGTCCCAGATGTGGAAATCTTGAAAGCAGAAAATTAGCAGACGATTACGGAAATGTAACAGAAAACTTAAGATATTAAAAAAGAACTATTTTTTAAAGGTTTTATTCTTGGGTAGCCGTGGTGGAAGAAAAGTAATACACTTCTATAATTCAAATGGGGAGTTAAATAACACTATTAAATTTCTTGAAGAAGTTCAAAAAAAAATAAATTATCTTACCCTAAACTGTACAGTTGATGGAAATTCAATAAAAATCTCTTTATTTGGTCCTAAAGATCTCCAATATTTAGCAACTGAAAGATTAAAAGAGTTAGCTAATCGATATTTATAAAATTGCTTATCTTTTTAGTGTTTTAAAACCAAAAAACATTTATTTAATTCTAAATTAGAGAAATTAGATTCATAGATTTTGGTAGAATATAGTTGGCAAAAAAAAAAGTTGGACCAAAGGAAGAAGATAGCGATCTTGAAGACGTTGGAGAAGATATATTTGACAAGGAAGATATAGATAGCCATTATCCCGATGTATCAAATGAATCTGTGAAAAAGGACGAGACACCTCCTACAGAAACACCTGAACAGACTGAAAAAGTAGAATCGGAAGAAGAATCGGAAGAAGAAGTAGAACAAGCTCCAGAAATACCAGAATACACAATATTAAAATTAAATATTATAAGTGGTCCAGGTGACAACGATTATACATTAACCCTTGATGGCCAATCGCATGGTTTTTGTAATATCTTTGTAAAACATTTGTTAATGATCGAAGGGGTTAAAGCTGCGGCTTATAAAATTACGGAAATAGCGTTATCCCCACCTCAAATTTTTATTAGACTCGAAGACGGATACAAAGTAAAAGAAATCTTTTCAAAAGGAATAGATGGGTTGAGAAATGAAGTTGCTGAAACTCAGAAAGTATTCAAAAAACTTATGTAATGAATCTTTTTTTCAGTTTTATGAAAAGTTTATAAGAAATTACTGATCATCTATTCTTAATGGCATATAATTTTTTATTAAAAGATTTAAACCTTAATCTAACCCAAAAATCCATAGGAACTGATAAAGGGTTAGCTAAAATCGGAGATGGTATTGTAAATCTTACTTACTCGGTTGCTAAATCCATGTATTTAACTCGTAATAATAAAAATAATAAAATTATTCGAACGGGTAAGAAGGTAAACAAAAAAATTTTGGCAGAAGCTTTAAAAGACGCAAATATGAAAAACTTTTCGAAAAACAGAGCAGACGCCCACGATCTCGCAGACACTGTTGAAGCTATTATTGCTTACATCTGGTTTAGCGAAAAAATGGCGATAAAGGAAATTATAAATTTCCTCGCAGATTCTCTTACAGGAGATTTATACGAAAGGCATATCGAAATAGAAAGCGCCAAGATTGCGTTTACAAAGCTCCTAAATCACATTAAAAAATTCTTACCTGAGAATTAAGCATGAAGGATTTTCCAATAACAATTGGATTTGACGATGCAAGATTTAACCTCAAATCACATTCTAAAACTACAGATTTAATAGGGATCGTTTGTCAAGGTGTTAGAATGGTAAGAATGGTTAAAAAAGAAATAACAATTGATGGAAGCGACGCTACAGAAGTTTTGATCGAACTCGCTAAACGAAACGAAAAACATATTCAATACATTTTAACTGACACAATTACTTTTGGCGGATTTAACATTATTGATTTAGAGGAAATTTACAGGCGCATAAACAAACCAATCGTAGCTATAACTGAAAGAAAAGTCGATCTTAAAGCCGTTAAAAAAGCGATTGTTAAGAATTTTCCTAACTACTATAAAGAAAAACTTCAAAACATAGTTAATGCCGGTAATTTATATGAAACTTTTGTTGAAACGGCAGGTGGAATCTCCAAAATTTATTTTCATTCTAAAGGGATTCAATTTTCTGAGGTAGAATCCTTGCTAAAAAAAATTTGCGTTGATTCAAAAATACCTGAGCCAGTTCGACTAGCCCACATAATAGGAAATGCCTTATAAAGCTTTTTGTAGAACATTTTTTAAAAAGTAGCTATCTCATATTCCAAAATTTCTTTCATTCTTTCACGCAATTCAGGTCGAATAGCAGACATTCCATACGTCTTTAGCCCTCCTAACCTCTTCTGAATTTCTTGAGCACTTAATCTACCCGGTAAGTCTTGTTTATTCGCGATAGCAATAATTTTGGTCCCTAAAGTACGTTCAAACCTATTATAAATCTCCTTAGTTTGGTTTACGTTTTTCTCGGTTGAATCACATACTATAACTGCTAAACCAGCACCTTTCAAGAAATCCTGCCACATGAACTTAAACCTTTTCTGCCCGCCTAAATCCCATATTGAGCATTTTTTACCGTTCAAAACGGAGTCTTCTACTTCTAATCCCACCGTAGGAACTCTTTCCTTTTGGACTTCTCTTCCTTGTAATAAGGATAGCAGTGATGATTTACCAACGTTCTGTTCTCCAATAAAACAAATTTTTTTCTTTGTAGAAAACAATATTAACCCTTTCTAATCTAATATTACCTTAATTAGAAAGGGCAAGCAATTGTTCAAAAATGAAAATAATATTCACATAATATGAAATTTTTATAATCAGTTTAATTAGAAAAAATGAAAAAATAAATAAAATTAGATATAAATAAAAAAATCAAAAAAAGGCTAAATCTTTATTCCTCTGTTTCCCCTGTTTCCTCTGCTTCCCCTATCTCTAGGTCTTTCACAATACCAACACAGGCTGTTCTACCCATATCTCTTACCGCAAACCTTCCAAGTTCGGGAAAATCATTGTACTTTTCAATACAAAGTTTTTTAATCGGTTGTAGTTTGACGATCGCTGATTCGTTCTTCTTGAGAAATTTCGGATTGTCTTCGATCACAGCACCAGTCTTCTGATCTAACTTTTTGATCAGTTCGATGAACCTAGCAGCTACTTGAGCCGTATGAGCGTGAATAACGGGGGTATATCCTTGAGCTATTACTGTTGGATGCCAAATAACAATAATCTGTCCAGTCCAGTTCCCTTTTGGCGTAACTACCGTTGGAACATCGTTCGGATGACCCATGACATCACCGCGCCCCACATCTTTCATTTCAATACCTCTAATGCTAAATCCGATATTATCACCGGGTTCTGCTTCATCAATTTCCTCGTGATGCATTTCAATGCTTCTTATTTCGCCTTGAAAGCCCGTTGGCATGATTACAATTTTATCGTTTTTCTTTAATACGCCAGTTTCTACTCTTCCTACAGGAACGACTCCTGTACCCTTAATTGAATAAGCGTCCTGAATAGGAATTCTTAGAGGTTTGTTAGTAGGTTTAGCAGGTATTTCAAAGCTGTCGATTGCGTCAAGTAAGGTTGGACCGTCATACCAAGAAAGCTTATCGGTTTTCTCCGTTAAATTCTCGGCTTTTATGCCTGATACTGGAACGAATGGAATTTTCTTGACGGGGAAACCTATGCTTTTCAAAAGTTCAGAGGTCGCATCTTTCACTTCGTTATAACGTTCTTCGCTATAATCGTAGACATCTGCTTTATTGACAGCAACTACTAATTGTTTAACACCTAAAGTCTGTGCTAAATAAGCGTGTTCTCGAGTTTGACCATTTGCGGCAATACCAACTTCCATTTCACCTTTTTTTCCAGAAACTACTAAGATTGCGGCATCCGCCTGAGAAGCGCCCGTAATCATGTTCTTTACGAAATCTGCGTGTCCAGGTGCGTCAATTATGGTAAAATATTTTGTTTTTGTTTCAAACTTTCGAAACGCTAAATCAATGGTAATACCACGTTGTCTTTCCTCTTTCAATCGGTCAAACACGTAAGCGTACGACCAAGATTCTCTATCGTATTCTTTTGCTAATTTCTCTAGTTCCCGTGCCTCTCTATCTGAAATGGCACCACTTTTAATGAGCATAGCACCCATCAAAGTCGATTTTCCATGATCTATGTGCCCAATTATGACTAAATTCAAATGTTTTTTATCTGTAGGCATTTTTAATCAATTTCCTAACTTTTTATTTTAAGAATTAATTTTGAATTGTACATTTTTAGATTAAATGATAATAAACCTTAATGATATCGAATATATATTTTTTACTATAAATTAAAGTTATATTTCTGAGGGAAGCACTTGGTTAAAGTACTATTTCATGAATTCATTGTTCCTTTTTATTATCTAACCTTGTTAAGTATTCCCCTCTTAGATCAGAATATAATTCTCTTTTATTTTTTTTTAAAAGATCGAAAATTTGGTGAATTTCTATTTGGAAATTGATTTCTTTTCCTTTGTTATTTACTATTTGAGTTTTAACTTTTTCTTGTAGGAATTTATCAAAAATTAGGTCAATATCGTAAATATCAAAGCGAGTTTCTCTAAAATAATCTAACAGGTGATGTAAGTAAAAAGCTTTTACATACAAGTTCTTATCGCTAAAAAATTTTTCTAAATCTTTTTGATGAAAGAACTTTAGTTGTTTGACGATAACGCTTTCGTCGTCGTTGCTAGGGTTGTTATTATTAGAATTAAACGCCCAAGTAGTCCCGTAGTCGATGTTCCTATCGACGACATTCGCGATTAATTCGTCTATTCCCGCCATTTTTGCCCACTTATTATGAACGACCCAGTTAGGTATTTTTAGATCACTTAAGGAACAGTTTTAAATTATATTTAAGATATATTTGAAAAGAAAAGATAAAAAAATAATCTTTTTAATAAAAGTAAAAAGTCATAATTTGTTAATTAACTATTATAAATCAAAATAATATTCAAAAAATCTGATAGATAATATGGTAAAGAATAAATTCCCGTTCCCTCGAGAAGGTGCTTTTATTATGGGTCGTGTTGTTGACATTCAACACCAGTATATTTACGTGGATTTACCTGATTACGATGGCTTACCTTCAGAAGAATGCGCAAGAGGAATGATACATATTAGTGAGATTTCGAGTAGATGGGTTAAAAACATTAGGAGCATAGTGAGAATAAACCAAAGAATCGTATTAAGAGTTGTAAAAGTTGTTCCTGATAAAGGACAGATTGATTTATCGTTAAGACGCGTAAATTCTGCCCAAAAAGCTCTGATAGTAAAAGAACATAAATACGCGAATAAATACGAAAATTTACTACAGTTTTTAACAGAAACAGAGGGTATCGATATAAGTATGGGCGAAGCGTACGAGCTCATTGGCTGGCCTATAAAAGAACAGTTTGATTTTTACCAAGAAGCTGTTGAAGCTCTTAAAGAAGAAGGGGAAGAGATTTTGGATGATCTAGAAAACATTCCCGAAGAGGTCAAACAAGCATTCTTGAAAATTGTTGATGAGAATGTTGAGATCTCTACAGTAAACATAATTGGAAAATTAAAACTTGTTAACACAAGTGGAGATGGCGTAGAAAAAATTAAAGATACATTGAATGAAGTTATAAACATAATTGAAACTCCAACAGAAACGAGAAAGTTAACTTTATCTTATATCGGAGCACCGTTTTATAGATTAGAAATAGTCTCTAAAGATTATCTAGACGCAGAAAATATCCTATCAAATACGCTAGAGGTTCTTGAGAACATAACACTACAAAATAACGGAAAATTTGAATTTATACGAGATTAATACCTAAATAAACAGAGATTTGTAATAAAGTTGACAAAATACCTCCAAAAATGTAGCGATTGCAGTAGATATGGATTGATTAATCCAGAATCTAAATGTAGATATTGCGGTGGAAAATTGATTAACCCTAAACCGCCAAAATTTTCTTTAATCGATAAGTATGGGAAATATCGCATTATATATTTTAAAGAGGAATTTAAGAAAAGGTTTGAAAAAAGCTAAGTTATATCTATTTTTTCTGCGAATTTCTCATAAATAAGAATTTTCGCGTTTTTGTATGGTAAATTAGCGATATCATTTTCCTGAAAAGGTCCATAATTAAATCCATCGATTCCAACTAGGGGAGGGGAGGGGCTGGTAAATCGAATGAGAGTGTATTTATATTGAGCTAATTGTTTAGTTTGAATTGGTTTTGATTTTTCTGAAATGCCATCAATAGGAACGATCATATTTTCGTCATCTTTGACTTTTTCTACTGGTGTAGGTTCAACTATGACATTTTCTTTTTCAAAAATTTCTTCCAATTCAAGTGACTCGGCATCGTCGTATAAAGAGATTTTCTTAAGCTTTTTAAACCCTTTGATGGAACTAATTAAATTTTGATAGAATAGCTTCTCTGCTTCTATAACGTCCTTAAAATCAATCTCCTGAAGTGTTAAAGCCGCATTTAATAATTTTAACTCTCGAATTTTTAAGAAATCAGTAAATAAAAAATTAAAATTCTCTTTGTATGAATCTAATAATTGAAGTTTAACTTCTTGTTTATCTTCTAACTCAAATTTCTTGAAATAATTAAAAGTTTTACTAAAATAACTAAAATCCTCTTGAGTTAAGTGTGTTAAGGTCGATTGTTCAAATTCCTTAAGCCAATGTTGATAAAGTCTCTTGTAATCAGCTTTTAAATTCATGAACATCAAAATTTTTAAATCTATTATATAATGAAGGATATTACCTAATTATATTTTAACTTAAATAGTTTTAGCAACTTCTTTACATAATAAAAATACTGCAATGTGGTGAGGAACTTCAATTTTTTCACCTTTAACATAGGGCCCAAACGATTCACCCTTGATTTTAGTGATTGGTAATTTATTTTCCACTATTTCTAATTTTTGGGTCAATTTTTTTTTACTTTTAAACACGATTGGATCTAATTTCTCATTAGATTCATCTAAAGGGTTAAAATCGTCAAGTTCATTTAATTCAATTTCTTGAACTTTAAATCCTGTTTTTCCATGTAACGATCCAGGATATCGTATGAGTCGATGTATATCTATTGATACCGGCTCGTCTAATTCAACGCCTATTTGTTTAACAATTCCTCTTAGGAGTTTCTTCCAATTAGTTAAACCAAAGCCTTCAATAGCCCAAACATTTCTTTCTCCTTTAGTAATTAGCTCTAAGAAATCATCTTTATAGTTTAAAAAGCTCCTAACATAAAATGGCGTGAAACCAAATAAATTTTCATCTAAAAGCATATTTTTTACTATATTTTTAGGCTGTTTTAATACTTCAATAACCTTATCCATTATTTTTTGGGACCATCCAGTGTTTTCCACCAGCAGTCCGTAGATTATGTTAGATCTTTCATTTAATCCTAAAATTTCAAAATTTATATTTTCTCCGGTGAGGTAATCTACAATTTCTCTCCTTTCCTCACTAGTGAGTTTTCTAAGCTCTTCACTTTCAATTTTAAGGTGATATCCTCTGTGACCTGAAAACGCAATTTTCATATCTTTTTCTTCAATTCCAAAATCGGGGCTAAGATAATTAGAAACTAATTTAGTAATCTCGTTTTTAGCGGCATCTAAACATTGATCACACACCCAACTGACTTTAGTAAACTTTGAACCCTTACATTTTGGGCAAATTTTCGGCATGCCGGTTCCCTCATCTCCACAATCTTTACAAGTCCATAGATCGTGTTGATCTTTACATGGAGTATAGAAGTGATCGACATCAATATCAATGATAAAATCACACCCTTGGTACTCTTTATTATTCATATCTTGTGCATCAGGTTTTAGATAAAGTGAACCACTGGAATATAAGTGTCTTGGAGCATCCTTTATCAAATAATATCTTAGATTATCCAGGTTATCAAAACTCAAATGTCTCTTCATAAAAACTTTTTTTTCCCAAGGGATTAAACCAAATTCCCTTAAGTTGAAAGAACTTACTTTAAGGAGATCAAATTGTTTTTCTTGGTAATAGGCTTGGAATAACCTTTTTAGATATGTGTATTCAACCATTTTGCTTCTGTGATTCCTCCAGTTCTCTTTTTGCCTTATATTTAAGGTATTCTTCTTCTTTCCCATCTCTGTATTGTTTTATCCTGACATACGCTAAAGGATGTTTTAATTTTTTTCTCTCAGATGGTTCAGAAGAACCGTATCCTTCTAAACATAGTGTATCTTTATATTTCTCCTTCATACAAAGACTAATTGATTGTAAAGTAGAACACTGATATGGAGTATATTTTTTTTTTTTGGCATATTCTACTTGATAATTAGTTTTTTCTCTATCAAAATCAGGTAAAGTGGAAAAAACATCTACAACCTTTTCAACTGGATAATCTAAAGCGAGTAAAAACCACACTATAAAAAGTCGTTCATGATGCACTAAATTTTGTCCTTCTCCAGCTTTTTTTAAGATTTCTTTTACACACGGAGGATAAAGCTTCAGAATATCAGCTTTACCAGTAATATCGATTTTAAATGTAAAATCAAAATCTTCTTTTCTCTTTGCCCAAATACTATTGATTTTTTCATATAGTTCTTTAAATTCTTGAATTTTAAGAACTTCTTCAAGAAATGATTTTAATGAGGCTTTATCTTCCGTTTCTTCAATAAGAATTTTATTTCTAACATACTCTTGTATCAAACGCATTAAATTTCTATTCTGAATATACACATAGCCATTTTGTAATGGATTATGGGCTAGTTTTCTATATTCGTCCCTTAAATTTGAAGCAAGTTTAAGATAATCAATATAGTAAATAGTAAAGTTAGTTACTTGTTTTTCACGAATATCTTTTAACATTTTATTCCCATATCTAATGGGGGTATTATAAAAATTAACTCTCAATTCCAAGTCTATACATATATCGTAAAGAGCCGATTCGCTGTTATCTTGTTTCATCTTGCTATAAGCATCCTTAGAATACAAATTAGCGATTCTATTTGTTATTAACTTATTATCTAGGGTATAAACTAAAATATTAAGTAAAATATATACTTGGATAGACAAGTTTTCGTCCTTTAGGTTCGGGATATCTTCCAAATTATTGAAAGCAGATTCGAAAATTATAAGAATGTGTTCAGAAATTTGCTTACTATCGCTTTTGGAAAAAATATCAGAAATAAATTCAGAAGGGCGTTTATCAGCAATATCAGAATAAAGATGTTTTAAAGAAGGAAGCCAAGGATAACGGTTTACTAAATCAGTTGGTATGCTCAAAGCCTCTCTTACCCTACTTTTTAAATAAAAATTAGTACATATAATTGATATAGGTGTTTTTCCGATTTAACCACAAAGAGTTAATTGGTTTATTATCGTTTTCAAAAAAATTGGTGGAAAAATCTTAGAATTCATCCATATCGTCGTCGTCGTCAAAGTCAGCTTCTTCAACACGAGGCGCGAGGAAATAGTTTAATTCACCTCCCTCTAAAAGACCAAAAATCATTTTTAAAGGGTGATCTGTTTTTAAAGATACCTCTAGTTTTTCAGTTATCGGAGCCATTTTTAAAATTGCTTTCAAAAAGGTAAGACTATACGCTCCACTACAAGTTTCCTCGATCTCGCTCTGAATCAAATCATCTTTGCTAATACTATACTCCATTTCACCGATTTGTCCCGTTGAGCTAAAAATTAATCCTTCATCTTTAACAGCTTTCATATTAAGTATTTCCGAATAAATTTCAGCGTCTTTTATTGCTTCTATAAGAAAATCCGTATCTATAACCCATTTAGCCGGGTACTCGATTTTTAACAAGTTATCCATAGGAATATCTTCCCTATCAAGATCTATTAAAGCTAAACTGAAAGTTCGTGAACGACTTTTTCCTTCTCTTTCCATTTTTATTTTGATTTTTTGGTCAGTCTCTTTAAAATCAATCTCAAGAGAATCGTTAGAAGCACTTCTCTTCAGTATTTTATCTAAATCGTCTAAATTTAAGCCAATTTTAGTTTCCTTGCTACAATTATAATCGTCAAAACTTTCTTTTTTTATAGACAATTTTAGCAGACAAATTCGACTTGGATCCATTGCTGTAATAATAAATTCCTTAGGAGTAACTTTAAATTCAGTTTCATCAATAATACTTGAAAGTGTTTCTGTTATTACCTTCAATATCCTACTATTATCTAACTTAAGAGTAAATGACATATTTAATCAGTACTTTTATTGATTGCTATTTTATAATAATATTGTTTTATTGACAATATTTATAAAATTCAGTATTAGACCTTTAATAATACTTATTTGTAATTTTTGAATTAATTATTTATAGCCCCCATAAATTTTTAGATCTATATAAAAAAAAAATTCCTAATAAAATGGTTCGCGACGCTGCAATTCAGAGGACGATTAAAGATATAAAAAACTCCGATATTCGAATTCAAATAACGGGTTACGTTAAAGATATCGTTGAAAATGATTACATTATTTTGAACGATAAAACTGAAGATATAAAGGTCGATATACAAGCAGTTAAATATTCTTTTCAAAAAAATAATCTAATTAACGTTATGGGTAAGTTAAACTTTAAGCTAGAAGGAGAAAAGGAAGTAGAAGCCGAAATTATACAAGATAAGAGTAATCTTAACTTTGAATATTATCTAAAGCTGTATGAAATCAAAAAAGAGTTAAAATTAGTTTAATTTTGTCTATAAACTATCTAAATTGGTTCTGATTTTTAATAAAAAATATAGCAAACTTGTTAGAATTAGTTAATTTCTAATTTCTTAAAGTAGTTAATCTTTTAAAAGCAAAAATTTTATTAGATGTGCTTATTTAGAAAAGTTAAGGAACAATAATAAGTTTTACTGTGATTAAAATGGTCGAATTTTGTCCGGAATGTTCAAATCTTTTACGTAAAGAATTTTTGGAAGGAAAATCAGCTTTAACTTGTAAATGTGGTTATCAACAAGAATTAGAGCGAAATATAGAACAAATTAACGAGACGATTAACAGAAAAAAAGAAGCTTTAGAAAAAAATCTAATTATTGTTTCAGAAGAAGATAAAATTTCTGTCCACCTGAAAGTTAAACAAGATTGTCCAAAGTGCGGCCATAGAGAAGCAGAGGCTTGGCAAGAACAAACTCGAAGTGCCGACGAACCAAGTACATCTTTTTTTAGATGCGTTAAGTGTAAATATACTTGGCGTGAATACTAAGCTTGAATATTCTCCTGAAAAAGTTTCAAAAAAACTCGATATTGGGGGAAATATCTTCAATTTTTATACAAAGCTTATTGAATATTGATAAATGTTTAACTAGAATTCAAATCTGGTAAAATGTATTTAATAGGATAAGTTTCCTATTTAATTATTTATTTATATTTATAATTTTCCTTTTTATATATATTAAACTAAAAAAAAAATTTGAATGTAATACTTTTTTTCATATTATAGTATTATTTTAGAGTGAGGTAAAATAAGTATGAATGAAATATCTGAAGCAATTACAAATTTAGAGGAAGAAAAGGTTTTAAAATTAGTAAAAGAAAAACTTGATGCTGGTGAAGAACCCATCAAAGTTTTGGAAGCATGTAGAATAGGTATGACAGAGATAGGCAAAGGATCTGGCGATACAATATTTTTAACAGACCTAATTATGGCAGGGGAGATTTTCAATGAAGCTATGGAACTAATAATGCCAAAATTAGTTGGATCTGCTACTGAAAGTTTGGGAAAGGTAGTCATAGGGACAGTAGAGGGGGACATACATAATATAGGGAAAGATATAGCAATAAACTTCTTAAAAGCTGAAGGTTTTGAGGTTATTGATTTAGGTGTAGATGTTCCCGCTCAGAAATTTGTAGATGCGATTAAAGAACATAAACCACCTGTTGTAGGTATGAGTGGGTTGCTTACATTATCAATAGAGCCTATGAAGAAAGCTATAGAAACAATTGCAAGTGCTAATTTAAGAGAAAAAGTAAAAGTCATAATTGGAGGAGAAAGGACGGATCAGAGAGTTTGCGATTATGTAGGAGCAGATGCTTGGGTTAATGATGCAATAGATGGTGTAAAAATAATCAAAAATTGGATAGGAGGTGCCTAGAATAATGGACAATGCTGAAGAAATTTATAAAGCGAAATTAGAAAGATTAGAAACCGCCGCGGCAGCAAAAGAACCTGATAGAGTCCCTATAGCGATAAACACGACATATTTTCCCGCAAAATATGCAGGAGTAAGTTATGAGGATATGTTCCATGATAATAATAAATACATAGAAGTCATGGCTAAATTCGCTAGAGATTTTAACTGGGATGGATATAATTCACTTCGATCATTTGAAAGTGTACCTCTGGGACTAGCATTAGCGGGTTATGATGCCGATTTAGCTATAGGAGTTGCAGTCTCCTCCGTTCTAGCTGGAGGTGCATCACACGATATTTTAGCTGATGTTTACTCTTCAAATCCAGGTAGAGAAGTAGGAAAAAATGTTGAATCACAATTCGTTATGGACAAGCCCGTTATGAACGATGATGAATATGATAGCCTTATAGAGCAACCCTTTGAATTTCTCATGAAAACCGTTGTACCGAGAGCATATAAGAATTTAGTAAATTTAGATTCTCCAACAGGAGTAGGTACTTTATTAAAGATGGGTCAAGAACTTGCTAAATTTCCAGCTTTTTTCGGGGAATTTATTGGAAAAATGAAAGAAGAGGCTTGGCTTCCATGGTATTTAGCTTTGACTCCAAATCCATTAGATTTTATTGGAGCATGGTTAAGAGATTTCGATAAACTTACATTAGATCTATATAGAATGCCCGAGAAAGTCAAAGCAGCTTGTGATGCATTAACTGGTGTATTAGCAGCGGTGGGGAAATTGACAGGTACTATCTCAAAGCAAACAACAGGCTCTCGTAGAGTGTTCTGCCCGACTTGGTATAATACGTATTTATCACCTGAACAATATAGGGAATTCCATTTCCCTTATATAAAAAGGATTGTCAACGAATTAATTGAAGCAGATTTTACGCCTCTTTTATGCTTCCAAGGCCGTATGGATCATTTATTAGACACTCTTACGGAACTTCCAGCAGGAAAAGTAATTCTTTGGTTTGATAAAACAGACTTATCAAAAGTAAAAGAAGTTGTTGGAGATAAATATTGTATCGCTGGTGGCATCCTTTCATCACTTCTCATTAGTGGAACGCCCCAACAGGTCAAAGATCACATGAAAGAAACGATAAACAAGTACAAGCCAGGCGGGGGTTATATAGTAACAACCGAATTTAATGGAATGGGCGACGCGAAATTAGAAAACGTAAAAGCGATGACTGAAGCTGTAATGGAATACGGAAAATATTAATTAATTTAAATTTTTTTTTTGTTTTTTTTTTTTTATTTAAAGCAACCTAAGCCAAATCTAAATGAATATTTATTGGAGGGATATTCAACATCTAAATTCAGTTCAAGTACCGTCCTTATAACTTCAATCCCTACAGCTTCCATAGAATATCTTATCATTCTTGGAAAACGGCATAGTTCGCCAGAATCAAAGGTGCAATTTCCCGCGTTTTGAATTTTACAATATTTGCATGTCCCATCATACAAAAGAAGTTGTTTTTTATACTTTTTATTATATTGGAATAAGAATTTATCGAATTCAGTTTCCAAATCATTTAATTCGAAACTTTTGGTGAGTAAAAATGTATTTTTAATGAAAAATTCTGATCTGTTTGTCTTTTCCTTTTCTTTCTTTATATATTCTTCCAGATCAAATGTAGAGTAGATTAAATAAAATTCTGTATAAGTTGACATAGCTTTTTCAAGATAAGGAGAATTTGGAGGACAACTCCACGAATGACCATAAAAAGGACACTTAAAATTAGGTGAAACACACATCTCCTGAACTTTAGGATCGAAATAAATATCGTCGTATTTTATTTGAACGAAAGGCATCTTCAGAAGTAGAAAACTTCAGAAAATTTTAAATTTAATTATTTAAAAATATTAGATTTATTTAGTCTCTAATTTTTATTTTTATAAAATAAAGTAAATATTATACCTAATGGATTCATTTGATCGTATTTTTGCTGCTTTGAAAGGTCGTTCAGTTGATCGACCACCAGTATTTCCCCAAATCGGGGATCATGCGGGGATTATAAATGGGCTAACTTATAATAGTATGTATAAAGATGCGAAAAAAGCTGCAAAAGCTCATCTAAAAGCGTTGGATTTGTATGGTTATGATTTAACAACAATTCAGGTTGAACCAAGCTGGCCGGTTGCCGAAGCTTGTGGTGCAGAAGTTACTTATCCGTCTAATAAAAATCCTTGGATTACCAAATACGTGATTGAATTAGAAAGCGATTTAGAAGGATTAGAGATACCAGATTTTATGTTAACAGAAAGTACAAGAGTTTTGATTGAAGGTACACGAATTCTTGCCGAGGAATCTAATGTTCCTGTAGCAGCTTTCATGACGGGTCCAATATCTTTTAGCTTACAGCTAATGCCTTATAAAGCTTTGATAAGAAGGCTAGTAAAAAATCCTAATTTTGTACACCAATTAGTCAAACGAACTATTGAAATAATTAAAGAGTACATTTATGTTTTGAAAGAAGCTGGAGCAACAATCTTTGTAATCTGTGAACATGATCTTCAGATGTTGAGACCTACTCATGTAAAAGAATTCATTATAGATTACCTACCTGAGATCCTTAATGTGTATGACTATAATATCCTTCATATATGTGGAAAGATAACGCCACATCTAAATGTTGTTGCGGGTTATCTTAAAAAAATTGATAGGTTAAATACATTGAGCATTGGACCATATGTTGACATTACTAAAACCCAAGAATTGCTTGATCATAAGATAGGTGTAGCTGGAAATATTGATCATGTTAAATTACTTCCATTTGGCACACCAAAAGAAATTGAAGTAGCAGTTCACGCAGCTTTAAATGCAAGTAGAGGTGATCCACGCTTTATAGTCGCACCAGGATGTGAAATTACTGGAGACACACCTATAAAAAACGTAAAAGCTTTTGTACACGCTGTAAAGACATATTTCGACTAAATCAAAATAGTTTTAATATGTGATCTAAGTTCGTGAAAGAGTGGTTTCACGATCAAAATAAAGTTCAAACACTACAACACAATTAGATTTGAAAATTAGGTTTTTTAGGATAAGACTTCTAAGATTTTCGTTAGTATCCTAGCT
>Ga0114923_10000453_pt1 | contig 33193 bp, 30 predicted proteins | sample SumtaG_FD_89578 | JGI IMG/M metagenome (GOLD analysis project Ga0114923, IMG submission 89578) | Deep subsurface microbial communities from Indian Ocean to uncover new lineages of life (NeLLi) - Sumatra_00157 metaG | ecosystem: Environmental > Aquatic > Marine > Oceanic > Sediment | place: near... | reverse complement strand
GTGAGCGTAAGCCTGTTCACGAAACGACTGCCCGACGATCACTTGGCAAGAGTTTGGGGTGAACGATAGCCGAAAGCCTAGTCAGTTCAGGGCTTGCAATGTGGCGTATATCACTGTACAGTGCGGCGTTCGTTGGACGTCGTGCAGTTTGTCGTATCGCAGCAGTCGAGGTCCTAGAGGCTCCGTCAACTCGATCGATCTGCCTCGATGAATCATCCAGCAGCAAAGGAGGCGAACGAGTATGGCGGAACGCGAAGTTGGTACCGTGAAATGGTTCAACGACTCCAAGGGGTTCGGCTTCATCTCCCGCGAGAATGGAACCGACGTTTTCGTCCACTTCACCTCAATTCGAGGGGAAGGATATCGATCGCTAGATGATGGCCAGCAAGTGGAATTTGAGGTCGTCGAAGGCGATAAGGGACTTCAGGCACAGGACGTCGTCGCCGTTTAAACGACGCAAAGCCCAAGAATGAACGCCGCGGTGTCGCACTCGGCATTGCGGCGGTTTCTCTTGATTAGGCATCAATTCTGTCCGGCCTGTGCTTGGTTTCGCCCGTCTTCTTTTGCGCGGTACAATGCACGATCGGCGATGAGCAAGATTTGCCCGCCCTCCTCTCCGTGGTCGGGCGAGCAGGCAACTCCAAGCGAGATGGTGAAGCGAGGAAGATCTTCTTGATCGAGTGAGCTACACCCCGCTCGCAAGGCCTCGGCCTTGTCTACGGCCTCGGACAGTGTCGTATCCGGGAGCACGAGCACGAATTCATCTCCTCCGTAGCGACAAGCGATGTCGCCTTCACGCGTGCTGCCATCCAGCAATGCGGCCAGTCTTTGGAGCGTACGATCGCCCGCCTGATGTCCGAAGGTATCGTTAATGGTCTTGAAATGATCGACATCCAACAGGATGACGGCCAAGGACGCGCCCCTTCGTCTCGCGGCCGCCAATTCGCGGGGAAGCGTTTCCTCCAAGTACCTGCGATTGAACAACCCTGTGATGGCGTCGTGAATGGCTTGCTCACGTACGGCCTCCTGAAGTCTACTGATCTCGATGACGTGCGCTTGCAGCTGATCGTGAGCACCTTGGAGTTCACGTTCAGCGAACACCCGGGCCGTAATGTCGTGTAGTACGATGATCAAACCGGAACGCATCCGGTCCTTTTCATGGATAGGCGTCAGGCGAGCGTCGATGACCCGTAACGGCTTCTCCGATAATTGGATCTCGGAGTGGGCGGCTTTGGTCCGGCGACATTGGTCTATCAAGCCGGGCCAAGGAGACAGAATCAGGTCCGCCGGCACGCCGACGCACGATGAATCCGCTCCTAGAAATTCGCAAGCGGACGGGTTGATATCGACGATTTGGTGTGATTCGTTGAGAACGAGCACACCGTCGTCCATGGCTTCGAACAGCGCGTCTCGGGCGACTGGAGCGATATCGAAGTGGCGCAGTCCGATCACGCTTACGGCAAGAACGAGCCCCGTGATTCCGAAGCTCATGGGCGTGACGTTGATCCCGCCGAGCCAGGAAGGATGGAATGCGTAAAGCAGCCCGCCAATCAAAGGAGTCAGTCCGGCGATCAACACGGCCCGATTTTGCCGCTTGCGGACCAGCCCACCTTGGACCATGTTTCGAATCAACAGAACGGATCCCGACAGGGCATAGACGTACATACCCGCTACCATGCCAAAGAAAGCCGGACCGTGCTGATAGATGATTTCATTTGTGCCGACTGTTGAAGGCTCGAATCCGGTCCAGAGCTGGCCGTGCCAGTCATTGGTGAAGGCCAACGCAAGGTTGATGACCGGTAGCAGCCAGAGAGCCAGCGTTTTCCTCGATCCGAGCCGAGTTTTGAGTCCGGTGCGCTGCAGTGTAAAGAACAGGTAGAGGGTTGCCGCGCTTCCTGAACCCAAATATTCGAGTTTCGACCAAAAGATCTTGGCCGATAGATCGATCGAAGCTGCTTCGAGGGCCGCCACCAGAGCCCACTCCGTTACAGCCACCATCAACAACGCGAGCGCGATGCCACCCGGCAACTCGCGACGACGCCAGAGCAAAACACTGACTGTGCCCGAGATGATCGCCGTTGCGAGGAGAATGGCGAATTCCGGCGTTGGAATCATGTGAATGACCCTCCTCGGCCTTTGCGGAGGCTGTGCTACGCAAGTCCGGCCACCGTGGCCGGAACCTACTGATCCTGATAGTATAGCTCCTCAAACTCGGGGCGTGAAATGTTCCCGATCGGCTCAAGCAGCCGCCGGTTGTTGAACCAGTCTACCCAGTCGAGCGTCTCGAATTCCACATGGTCCACGTTGAGCCAAGGTCCTATCTGATGAATCGCCTCTGTCTTGCACAAGCCGATGATGCTTCCCGCGAGCGCGTTGTCGTACGAGTCTCCAATGCTGACTACTGAGGGCTCGATACCTGCTTCCGCACCTCTGGGGAATACCTGTTTGATCTTGTCATGACTCCATCTTCTCAAGAATCGAAGTCTCCGGCAATCCCGGGGAGGTTCATCTATTCGTCAAGCTGCGTCATTCCCAGCTCTGCTGCGGCACCGGAAAACGGCAGATGTTGCGGATGCCGCGCGGCGTTTCCCTGAACGGGGTAGGCGATTTCCAGTCAAGCGGCAGATAGTGCAGATCCGGAAGCACAGCCACCATCCACAAGTTACTCTTTCTCGTTCCAGAAGCCGGTAGAATGCAGGGTCGCGTGCATCGCAGCCGCAAGAGCTTCGAACTCATCCTGCGGCATTTCTTGGGATGTCTTCGCACCCTTGCCGCCCTCGTAATAGCCGATCTCGCAGCTGTTCCCGACCTCGATCATCTGAGTCAAGAACCGGTCAACCGATACGAGCTGCTCAGATGTCGCACTATCCGAGACTAATAGGACCGTGGGAGGGAGCCCCGATTCAATGTCTTCAAGCAGCAGAGCGGCGCCGGCATGATCGGAGTCCTCGCCGGCCATGTCGAATTCGAGAAGGCAACGCGACGAGATCAGAACTAGGGCGGATGGATCAGCAAGAGGAATCACATCCTCGCTCTCATCTACAGTGAGTGCATGAAGAGCGAGTCGGGCAGGAACGCTGTCAAGATCGCCACGCCCCCACAGAGCGATCTTCAAGGGATTGACGCCCAAGGCGGCAGTGTTCTCGTACGTCCAGCGCATTGCGGCCTGGGCAGCGCTATCGAGAATGTCCGCGCTGACGACAGATGCAAGCACAGGGTACTCGAATGATATCGAAACATAGCCACGCTCTGCTAAGCGCTCAGACAAAGCGTCAGCTATCCGCAGCTCATTGTCGGTACAGTGGAAAGTGATCATGGCTGGCCAAATTGCCGCTTCATCCCAGTTCTCAGGGTGGTAGACGTACGCGCTGAGAACCCGATCATCTTCGACGTAGTATTCGCTAACGATGGGGGCCTTGTTGATGAACGAAGGGTCAACCCAAGCCTCAAACTTTGATATCAAGTCTTCTGATACTGGAGCAAGGCCGAGCAATGCGATGAACCACACAATGATGTTGACGAGAAAGTTCTTGGTGGCGCAACACACAAGTCCACATCCTCCGATTTGATTGAGCGCAGGTCTAGTTTCTGCGCGATCTTGCCTACGTCATGGCGTAAACAAACAAGCCTATGTCACAACGGCATCCCTATTCGGCAATCAAGGTAGTATAGCCCCGTATTCATCGTTTTACTTATTTGGCGGCGCAAGGTATTCTGTGGGTGGCCTAAGCCAAACTGGACGATAGGACTGTTGGCGGAGGCTGGGATGAGGAAACACTCAAGGAGGTTGGGACGATGGTGCGAGGTGCCTGTAGAAGGCTAGTGTGTTTTAGTCATTGGCGTTTGGTGGCATTGCTGGTTGTTGTGGCCGTGCTCGTCATCAGTCTGACAGGATGCTTTGGCTTACCGTGTGAACCGCGTTGATGTGTGAACCACCCCGGCTTTTCCGGAGGCTGTGTTACGTGAGCCCGATCATCATGACAGAGCCGGCCGATTTCGAGGCCATCGACATGGTGACTGCGAGCGATGGCTGAACTGTCGGCAGCGCCGGCCTGATCTATTTCTGACAAGACTTCTATGCACAGCTCGCCGATTCGGAAAGGGCGCTGCTACCACTCATCCCCGTCTTCTTCTTGGTTCTTTCGACAGGGGAATAGGGCAAGATTGATCGGGTTGGCAACCGATGGCGGCTATTGTTGTGAGTTCGGTGGCAAGATGATCTGAGGAGGACTGGAACCAGTAATCATCCAAGGGGATTTGGATTCCCGCCATGGTACATCTTATTGGTGTACAACTTTCGAACCTCTCCCGATTAGTGGAAGCCCATCCTGTTTGGCTCCCCGTAGAGAACCGCTTTCAAACTCCGCGCGGCCTCATAGTTCCTGCAGATCTAATCGTTGCGTGTAGAGACTAAGAGGTTGCTGAAATACTCGCTTCACCCACGGCCGCTCCCAAGGCAACTATCAACACCCGTTAGATCAGTTCTCAACCTTGGTGCTTTGCCTGCGGTTCCTCGCTTCTCAGATCCGTAACAGAAGTCTCCTTCTGTTGCGAGAGCCACTTGGAAGTGTCCGAAGAGCTGTCGTCTCCATGTTCGGATTCTGATTGTGCCTCTCTTAGCCGGGAATGCTGTGCATCAAGTCGGCGTTCTCCAGCTTTGGAGACTTGAAGAAAGGCTTTCCGCAATTTGTATCAGAGAAGCGCCTTGGCTAGGATGGGCAGTTCACAAGGAGGTGGTAGGAGTGAAGTACTGGTTGAGGGTGAGTGTTGTTGCCGGGCTGTTCCTCCTGCTGTTAGCGGCGGTGGCATTGGCGCAAGTCTCTGCGGACCTTGACTACGGCGATGCGCCTGAATATGACCCCGAGAGGCCGGCTTCCCAAGTCCTCTATACTGGGCATCATGATCTGCTACCAATGTTCCCGACCACAGTGAGTTACGTTGGGGATGATTGGTACGTAAGCCACTCGGAACCCTTTAGTGAGGTATTCTTGGGGGAAGTCGCCTCAGCAGAAGCGGTGGCAGAAGTGGTTGACAAAGACGATGATGATGGTCTGCTAACTAGAACGCTCGCACCATCTGAAACGCAAGGCATAGAACTCCTGATTACGATTCCCACTGACGCGAGTCCCGATACCCCGATGTATTTGAATGGCCTCTTTGACTGGTCGCAAAACGGTGCATGGGCGGGGTCCGTGAATGTCGACGGAACTGAAGTACCGGAATGGGCGATTCAGGACCTACGGTTGGATGAGCCTCCCTATAATCTTAGTGAACCTGGTATTTATCAGATCACTGTACCTGTAACGGCGGGTTGGGGAGGCAACGTGTGGGCACGATTCTCAGTTACAACAGAACCAGTACCGGTTTCGGAAGAGGATGGAGAGTGGCACGGTCAGGGGCAATTTGTTTCTGGGGAAACCGAAGATTGGATCATTAGGATTAAGAAGAATCATAAAGGGCTTCCACCCTCAGGCCCTGTTACCACGGTCAGTGATGATCCGTTGCCTCCTGGGCAAAGAAAGGACAAGAGCAAAGAAATCAAGAAGGGGAATAACGGAGTGGGAAATGGTGTCGACCCACAGCCGCCGGGTAATCCTCCGATAAACGACGATTTTGGTACCGGCCCAGGAAACCCTGGCAACAGGGGGGGACCTGAAGATAAAGATGGTAAAGGCCAAGGCGGACAAGGCGGGGGCCAAGGACAAGACGAGGGCCAAGGCCAAGGCCAAGGACAAGGCAAGGGCAAAGGCAAGGGCAAGGGCAAAGACAAGTAGCTGGGAATCAAAGGGCAGAGCCACCAACAGAGACCACTTTGGTTGATAGACTCGGAAAGCACTTCGTGGATCTGGAGTGCTTCCCGCTGTCTTCTTGTCGAGACTTAATCCCCTTTGCATCCTGACTGGAATCATCGGGGCAAGATCTTGCTTCTTGACATTCTAGCTTCAAGCCGCGGAAGCCAAATCGACACGACACCGTGCCGTTTGCCGGATCATATTACTGATCCTTGTAATCTAGCCTAGCTCCTCTACGACATCTGCTGCTGCAGCCTCTTCTCCACTCATGTCCAATCGAGAGAGTGGATGGTCATCATGCATGAGTGCCATATGTGTTCCGACGCGAAACACCCGTCTCGATTGAACTCCATGTGGCACGCCCGATGTGAGGACGGGAACTCACTGCAGAGCAGTGAGTTCCTCGGAGTGTTCGCTCTGCGAAACTCCCTGCGATTACCGCTCTCGGAAGCATCATGAGAAAGTGGGGCAAGAACTGACCCCGCTTTCTCAAGTACGCCTGATGCAGACTCCTGTGAGTCCACTTCGGAGGGACCCAGTCACGAGGAAGCGGCCAGGTCAATATCTCAACCTGGCCGCTCTCTCGCGAATACGCCCAAGAGGACGGCAACTGGAGCGGCATGGAAGATCCCCAGTTGCATGCGAGTTTGCATGTATGGTCGGCCGCAAACTCGTAGCGATTACCGCTCTCGAGATCAACACACGAAGGAATGACCAGGTCTTCTCCGACCTGGTCATTCTTTCGTGTACGCCCGAAAGGACTCGTAACCTCGGCAGCTCTTCGAGCTGCTTGCGAGTTCGCATAACAACTCAAGAAACTCTCACCGATCAAGCGTAAAACGAGGGCAGGATTGTTATCCTACCCTCACTTTACGCCCGAGAGGACTCGAACCTCTGACCTTCGCAGCCGCAGTGCGACGCTCTAATCCGCTGAGCTACGGGCGCGTGGCAACCCTTTGGGTTGCAGCGAGTTTTTGCTGCACTCAAACATCGCGTTTTGCGACGTATCTAACCTAGTTACTGCGCGGCATTTCATGAACCATGAGCTTCTTTGAGAAGCTTTCAGTTCGTTGGAGTTTGCATAGCAAACTCCATGTCTTGCGACGTGTACTACCTTGAATCGCGACAGTTGATATTACATGGAGTCTTCGCTCGAATAAAGCTTCCTCGAACGCACCGCCTTCGGTTACTCATCATACGAACCCACTGCAAGCCATGAGTTCTCTATGGTCTGCCTTGTTCATCCAGCCGGACGCCTTCCCTCACCTACCTGGACGTTTCCCCATCCAGCCGGACGTTTTCGCTACGCGAAAACTCCGACGAGCCCGAAGGGCTCGCAAACATCGCGTTTTGCGACGTATCTAACTCTAGTTACTGCGCGGCATTCTGTGAACTGAAGGCTGCTCGGAAGAAGCTTTCAGTTCGTTGGAGTTTGGGCTTTTCCTAAACTCGTGGATGGTATCTTATCGTATCTTACTCATCATCTAGAGTTTTCGCTTTGCGAAGACTCTTGGCAACTCAATGCTTGCATTGAGTTGCCGCTGGCGGAGGGACGGGGATTCGAACCCCGAGGCCCTTGCGGGCTTGCCGCTTTTCGAGAGCGGTTCCTTGCCATTCGGTCATCCCTCCGTGAGGAATGTTAGAGTCTTCGTTCTCTCCGATCAAGGCGTGCTTGGCACCCTTCGTCCCAAACTCCAACGCCCTGGTGGCCAAGCAACCGACTTCACCGCCGAGATCGCAGAGGAAAGCCAAGGACAACGTTGGATTACGTCAACGACTACTCAATGCGCAAAGCATGCAATTGGGGACAGGTACCTTTTCGCGAAAAGGTACCTGTCCCCAATTCCTAGTTTCAAGCATTTTACCGCAGAGCTCACCGAACTCGCAGAGGGCCTGTCTGCCTCGCCGGCACAGGCAGGTGCAAAGATCGCTGAGAACTAGTAATGAGATTCTATGGTTTCCTCCGTGCTCTCGGCGACCTCGGCGGTGAAAGCTTCTGTTTCCCCAAGGAGCAGAGGTTTACGCACCAGGCTCAATGGTGATGGTGTATTCCCCCGTTCCGGGTTCGGATCGCGTAATGACGATGCGAATGCGCGACACGGTTGCATCCGGCTGCAAGACAGTCGAAGTCTCGAACGGCATCGAGGACCAGCCGGCATTCGTTTCGGAGGCAACCACCGTCCGGAATTGGGTCGCGGAATCTCCGTCGAATCGGATGGTCATCGGAGAAGTGTCATTGATCACGATTTCCAGGATATCGATGCCATAGGCATGCGCCACTCTCAGCTCCGTGCCGATCGCATCGTCCGCGTACAGCGGAAGATACTCGGACTGATTGGTCGCGTTCACAGTTGCAACGCCGATTGGACTTCCCGTCCATGTTTCGCGAAAGACAACGGGTGGAATGGGGGCCGGATCGCGCTTCCTCGTCCACCAACCGGAACCCTCAGCTTGAGGAACCAGCGTGGCGATGACATCGGAATCAGGCAGGTCTCCGGTAGCCAGTGACACGGCAAAGTCCACCCAGATATCGAAGAACGACAGCGCCAATGGAGCAAATGCGTGGTCGATAGCATAGCGCCCGTCGTAAAGAACGCTGGAGTTCATGAGATCCAACATGGCCCGAAGGCCGAATCGATCCATCACATACACCCAGAAAACGCCGGCGTCGTAGGTGCGCTGAAAGAACGCCATCGAATCCGGAGCGAGTAAGAAATCAAGCGCCGAATCCAGGTAACCATTGGCGGTGGAAACGACGACTTCCTGGATGGCCGTTGCATGCGCCTCCACGAACGAACCCTCGGAGATGTCGCCGATGCCGTGAAGCGAGTGACAGTCCTGAATCACGTGAAACAACTCGTGCGCGCACGTACTGGCCACCAAGTCCTCCAGCGATGTTTCCGTGTAAGCGTACCCAAGATAGTCGGCCATGATGCTCTCGATGGCGATTTCGATTATGGGAACCCAGTTGCCGGCCTCATCCGTGTCGAGATACTCTGTGCCCAGTTCTCCCGAATAGGTTTCAAGGATATCCACCTGAATCAAACCCGAAAAGAAGGAGAACCCCTCGGACAGGAAGAAATTGTAGGCGAATTCCAAGCTCTCTTCGACCAGCCGAGCGTAGTCTGTGGATACAGCATCAACCCCCAATCCGGCATCGTAGAAGATCGCGAAGTGTTCGGAAGTCCTTTGCTGAAGCGCGGCCAGTCCGAATAGACAACTCCCCAGAACGATCAGAACCGCAAAGACAAGGACGTCTCGAACGCGGCGACCCAAAACGATCGATCTCAAGACGACTATAGACCGGAGATGATGAGGTAGAGAATCACCAGCCCCGCGACAACGAGAATCACCAGCCCTCCTTGAAGTTCGCCAGGTTCTTCCAACGGAACTTCGGGTGTGATTGTGTTCCAAATGAGCGTCGAATCACCATCGGAAGGTGCTGGGATTGTAATGGTGCAATTGGCGCAATCCTCGGCCCCCAGACGCGAAGCCGAAACGATCTCGGGCGTGGATAGGAAATGATCTCCCATCCATTCCCTCGGCACAGCCCGTAGAGTGCTGCCGTGCAGCGCGATGGCGCGCACGGACGTCACCGGAATTCTAATCGATGTTGTTCCTGCACTCGTCCTCAGGGTCAGGACCTCGTCGATTCCACGAAACGCCGAATACGGGCCGATTACGACACCGGTCACCGTTTCGATCACTACGCGTGGAAAATCGACAGAAATCTGCCGAATCGACGAAAGCGGGATATCGTACTGCTGCATGGGGCCGATCACAGTTACTTCGTCGGGTGCACGAAGCTGAATCGCGGGCGCCAGTCCTGCCAATGTGCCGACAGCAACGCCCCCCAGATTGGTTAAAACGGTGGCTTGAGTTGCGGTAGCTCCAAATGCAAATCCTGAAACCAGGGAAATGGTCAGTAAACAAACGATCGTAGCTGATGTTCGGGAAACGCCCACGTTGAAACACCTCCAATTCGGCGGTTGGCCTGTCGGACCATACCCTCTTGTGAGCAATGTTGTCAACGCGAACGCTTTGCGTTCGTTGGAGTTTCCGGTTACGGAAACTCCAGTGGGTGAGCTAGCGGATCTACACTCTTCCAGCAATGTCGATGATCATCCCTCCTGGAAGACAAGAAGGGTGTTGAGTTGCTTTAGAGTTTCCGGTGCCTCTTCGGCAACAGAAACTTTAGGCCTCTGGATACCCCGCAGGTTGCTGGAGGAAAGCGGAGGTTCGCCGCAGGCGAACCGGCTTGCTGTTTGTACGGGCTATTGCGCTATGTCAGGAATAGACCCCGTAACGTCGGGCACGCCGCTAACGTCGGGCACGGGTCCCGACGCTACAATAAGGCCATGGGTGTTACAGGAAGATGGATGTAGCGTCGCAACCTGTGTGCGACGCTCCCTTAGCTGGAAGCTTGTTCGGAGAAGCAGTCGAGTTGTTTCTCTATTGCGAAGACAAGTTGCCAACGTGTGTTCGCCAGCCAACAGGATGTTTGCGAACCCTGTGGGTTCGCAAACTCCAAGTAACAGAGGAAACTCGCTTCCGTGTGCTACGCATCCAACAGGATGTTTGCGAATCCTGCGGATTCACAAACTCCAAGTAACAGACGCAACTCGCTTCCTGCGAGTTGTGTCTGTTACAGACAGCTGTCCCAGCAAGATCGGACGTAGTGGAGATACGAACTGTTGCCGAGTTGCTATTCTCGATGCATTAGGGATAGTTGTTGGTCTAGACATCTCGAAGATTTGACAAGGGGGCGATCCAATGATGAACTTGCCTTTCGTCGGCACGGGAGAACATCGCCCACGCCTGTCCTCAAGGCTTCTTTTTGGGGAAGGTGGAACAGGGTGCAAAGTTGTTCAGATCCGGCTTGACACGCATTGCGGAGGTGTGATAAGATCCTCCGAACTGAGAGATGGGGTGGGGTTGTTATCCCCTTGGTCATTGAAAGATCGAAAAGGTGACGGTGCATGATTATGCAACGTTCGTGGTGTTACCATACGGATTTCCGAAAACGGGGGTACTGCAACACACTCGGGAATTCGACCGAAGCCGAAATTGTAAGGGCTCATACCCTTCACAAAGACAGTAAGGCTTTAGTTAAGGGAGGTGGAAGGACTCTAGAACCATGCAAGTCCCTATGAAAAACACAAAAGATGAACGGGAGATGGTTCCCGTGAAAACAAAACTACAAGTGAAACTTCTGGCCCAAAAAGGAGGTACGACGTTGAAAAAGCAACTAGGTGTAATTAGTGTCATAACGCTGCTTGTTGTGACACTGTTCACCCTTTCTGCGTTTGCGACGGACGCACAGATGTACTTCTCGTCCGACAAGAACGGACAGAACCGGGTGACGAACATTCAAGAAGGTGATGAAGTCTGGATCGTCGTCATTGACAACGACCAGAACATTGACTGCGATATCCGCGACAAGATGGCGCCGGATATCAAGATCATGGATCCGAAGACCGGTGCCTACATTATCTGGGACGTCGCTTCGGAGTTCAATCCCGCCTCCCCTACTGGTGATTATCTGGAAGAGACCGGTGCTGACACGGGCGTTTTCGTGTCGAACCGAGCCTTCAAAGTAGGAACGCGCGAGAACTACGATGTCACGACGGAGCATGCTCACGTGGTGGACGATCTGGGCGGCACTACTGTACCGACCGACTTCCAGTGGGGTAACTTCATGTACCTGGACGAGAATCTGGGTACCGGATTTGCAGACGATCGCGGATGGCTTTCCGGTGGACCTACATTCAACTCGGCCGCTGCTTTTTCACTGCCGACGGCCTCACCGGTGCTTCCGTCCACATGGGCGACTGAGCAAACAGGAGAGGGTTACCTGATCGGTCGGTTCGAGAACATGGACACGCTTGTCGGCATGTACCAGGATCCCACCGATCCGATTGACGTGGCGATCGGTCTGATGAAGATCATCGACACCGAAGCGACCATTACTTGGGATCAGCAGATCTACAAGGACGGCAACGGATCGGCAGCGATCACGGTGGTGGACCCGGACGAAAACCTCAACAGTAACGAAGTTGAGTGGGTACCGGTGTTCATACTGGTGAATCCGGGTTCTTGGAACATCCAGACGGTGCCTTACGTGCTCGTGAACTCGTTCTGCGCCCTGCTGGAGGACGGCGGGTACAATTCTTCTGGCTCACGATTTGTTGGCTCAGCTGGTCAGCCAATTCGCTGGTACAACATCTACGAGACCCGCTACATCTACTATCCGGTCGCCGGCAACGTGGTTGCGTTTGACACTGTGGAAGACGACGGAAGGGCACCCGTGACGTTCTACGCCCAGGAGACTGGCGTGAACACGGGTGTGTTCCAGCTCAACATCAATAGCTTGCTCAACGACCTGGAATTCACCCTGCTGCACGTGCGCGACGTGTTGGTCGCCTACTACCTGGACCCGAACGACGCTGACGACTTCAAGCTGGCCACGGCCTACATTGAAGAGCGACAGCACTCGATCACCAGCTTCACGGACGCCAACCGAGCCGACAAGGACTTGTTCTGGCTCGGCCGCGACCCGGTGTACGTGCAAGTGATCGATGCTAACGCCAACATTGACTCGTGCTGCCCCGAGCAGGTTGTGGTTCACATTTGTGATCCTCACGGCGAAGACGATAGCGAATGGCTGATCCTCGACGAAACCAGCTCCAACTCTCCTGTGTTCTTCACGTTTGCCGGTACGCAGCTGTGGCCGGTGTGGGACGCGCTGGGTGTTGGTCTGTCTTCACTCACAAACGGTGGCTTCCAGCTCCAGGTAGATAACTGGAAGATTGAAGCCTTCAACGAAGACGACATTTACGTCCGCTACAACGACGTCTACTACGCAACCAGCACTACCGGTCTGGCTGGCATCGGCGACTCTAGCAGAGGGACTGCGTTCCCGCCGGTCATTGCCGGCATCTGGGTAGGTAACGATGTCAGCTTCGATGTGATGTCTGTTGGAGATACGCAGGTATACGACGGTTCGACGACCAACATGTGGTTCTTGGACCGCCAGGGCAACCGAGTGTCGGGATACGTGAACTCTGACTGCGTGTTCATCGAAGTACTCGATCCTGATCAGGACGAAGACCAGTATCGCCGCGAGCGCATTGAATCCTACTGGGATAAAGCTAGTACTGGTGGACAGAACTTCCCGTTCGGCCCGGATGATATCTATGACTGGGCGGATCGTGCAGGAACCTCCATTCATGCTGTGAATGCGCTGCTTGGCGACACCGGCATGTTCGATGAGTACGAAGCTCCGAAGGTGTACGTGTTGAATCCGCGAACCGGATATTGGGCGTCTCTGGATCTTCTGGAAACGGGTGTTGCCACCGGCGACTTCGTTTCGGTGATCTGCATTGACCTGGCGGACAGATATGCGCCGACCCTGGGAATTATCCCTGGCGACACGATCGTTGCGTTCTACCAGGATCCTTCCAACCACTCCGACTCGGCCATGATTTCGATCAAGGTCGGAATGGGTGGCGGCGGAACACCTCCTAGCCAGCAGTCGACGACGATGTTTGTCGATTCTGATGGCGCCGAGGTGGCCAACTACACGGACGCCGATCTGGTGTACGTGAAGGTCATCGATCCTTCGCACGCTGGTGCAGTATTGCTGGCGAACTCGGTGGATATTGGCGGAGTCACTTACGACGTGACGCCGTTGGGCGCAGCCGACACGTTCATCACGGAAGGTTTGGACCTTGGTCTGGCCGCTGGTGATGAGATCACGGCGACGTACACGGATCCAACCGATCTGACCGACACGAGCGCTGACACGATTACGATCATCGCGAGCGTACTGGTGGTAGACAGCTTCTACGCCGGCCCGAACCCGTTTGATACTGAAGTAACCTTCGGTTTCAACGGCACGGGAATCGCGAGCATATTCTCCGTTGAGGTTTATGACCTCGCCGGTAATATGGTGTGGGCTGAGGACGGGACCGACGTTTCCGAGATTACTTGGGACGGAGCCGGCCTGGCCAATGGCGCCTACATCTACGTGATCATGGCGACGGACGGAACGAACACCTTTGACGGCAACGGCAAGGTGTTCATTAACCGATAACAATCGAGATCGCTGTTGGGGTCTTCGGGCCCCAACAGCTCTCGTGCTTGAACCCATAAGAAGGGGGTATAAGCAACGATGAAACGAGTGATAGTCGTAAGCCTAGCGCTCATCATGGTTCTGTCCGCAGTGGCGTTTGCCGACGGGATTGGCGCGTTCAGCGCGTTCAAGAACGGAATTGGCGCCCGCGCACTGGCCATGGGAGGCGCGTTTGTAGCCGTTTGTAACGATGCGACGGCAATGGTATGGAACCCGGCGGGACTGGCGCAGTTGGACGACACTCGCCTTGCCGGCATGTCTACGGACCTTTACGGACTGGACATCACGCATCAGTTCGTGGGAGTGACGACGAGTTTTGCTAACCTAGGGATCGGGCTTGGCTGGGAGCGTGCCTCCATAGCCGGTCAGCTTGTTGAAATAGGTGGCGGACTTGGCGGAGCATTCACGTGGGTTGAGAGTGCGATCATCGGATCGCTGGCGACCAACGTACTGGACGTAGCCATGGTTGGAGCGAACGTGAAGTACTACATGGGCGACAGCGGCGTCGGGGACTCGGCGACAGGCTTTGGGTTTGACCTGGGTCTGTTGGTGAGCTTGGGCGACATGTTCGTGATTGGAGTCAACGCGATCGATCTTGGCGGATCCACGATTGAGTGGGACGGCGGAGCGACCGACATTGTCAGTGGTCTGTACAAGGCCGGACTGGCGATGAAACTGGCGGACGAGAAGTTCGTGCTGGCAGCTGACGTTGACTTTGACGGAACAGCCCTTGGCGACACGCACGTCGGCATGGAATTCAAGGTCATCGATGAATTGGCGCTACGCGGTGGTGTAGTGCTGACGAACAACTTCCAGGAGTACTACCTAACGGTGGGAGCGGGCATCAACGTGGCAGGACTGTACGTTGACGCAGCTTACATTTTGGAAGAGACGCTTGGAAACACGCTCGTGCTAAGCGCCGAGTTTTCCCTGGGCGGCCTCCTTGGTGAGGAAGAGCCCGTTGTTGAAGAAGTAGGGACTGAGTAGGGGAATCCCCTCCCTGGGGATTCCTCAGGGTTTTAGATTTCCGCTTGTTGCTGGGTGAGTGGTACTACGCTCACCCAGCTTTGTTTTTGGGCCAAGTCGAACACGATTTCCACCCAGTGCCAGAAGAAGCGCCACGCGCTTCTTCCAAGCAACTGGCAACGCTGCGCGTTGCTTGGGAGAAACGGACAGGCTGTTTCTCCAACTGGCCAGAAGGCCAGTTGCCGTTCGCCACCCCGCTTCGTTTTTGGGAGGAAATGCACATTGGAGAAACAGACAAGCTGTTTCTCCGAGTGGCTAGCGAGTTGCCTCTCCCCCCCTCCCCAGCCTCCCCCATCACGGAGGGGGAGGGGCAGAAAAACGAAGTGCAACCAGCGCCTCTGCGTAGCCCCCTCTCCCCTGGTGGGAGAGGGAGGGAACCCAACGGGTTCCGGGGTGAGGGGGTAGAACCCAATGGGTTCCGGGGTGAGGGGGTAGAACCCAACGGGTTCCGGGGTGAGGGGAGACGTTAGAACGAACCACGCTGGCGGATTGCGTCAAGAATCCTAGAGAGGACGCCATCCATGCTCAGCAGAACATCAGTGTTCCAGAAACGAAGGATCAAGAACCCTTGCTCCTCAAGCCAGCGATCGCGCGCTGCATCGTGCTGATGCTGAGGAAACGTAGCGTGCTGACCGCCGTCGAGTTCGATGACGATACGCAAAGAGAACGACACGAAATCCACGATATGCGGTCCGATTGGTGCTTGACGTCGGAACTTGACTCCCAAAATCTGTTGCCCACGAAGCCTTCTCCAGAGCTTTCGCTCTGCATCCGTTGATCGAGCACGCAGCATTCTGGCGAAGTGGATCTTGTTCATCATGGTAAGAACACAGCCTATCGCATAACGCATGCTAAGAAGAACCAAACCACGATACATGCCCCCCCACCCAGCTTCCCCCATCACAGAGGGGGAGGGGCAGAAAAAAGAAGTGCAACCAGCGCATCTCCCCCTCTCCCCTGGTGGGAGAGGGAGGGAACCCACCGGGTTCCGGGTGAGGGGGTAGAACCCACCGGGTTCCGGGGGTTCGGGAACGCTTTGCGTTCGTTGGAGAAACAGACAAGCTGTTTCTCCGAGTGGCTAGCGAGTTGCCGCTCACCCCCACCCAGCCTCCCCCATCACAGAGGGGGAGGGGCAGAAAAAAGAAGTGTAACCAGCGCATCTCCCCCTCTCCCCTGGCGGGAGAGGGAGGGAACCCAACGGGTTCCGGGGTGAGGGGGTAGAACCCAACGAGTTCCGGGGTGAGGGGATGGAAAGGCCAGAGCATCTACCACGACAGCCGCGAAGGGAGTGAAGATGCTCGGCATATGGCTGCTCCCCCATCACCCATCACCCATAACTCCCCACTCACTCCCCACGAACCCTGCGAACTCCGCGAGTTCGACGACCCCGACGAACTCAATGAACTCCATAAACTCGACGAATGCTGCTTTTGTCTGGTCTTGTGGTGACAGGCGTCACAATTAGAGTATCCGAACAGGTTTGACGCAGGCGGGAATTGGGATTAGCTTGCATGAGATGAGAGAGCACGAATTCCAGGTTGGATTGTATAGGGAGGCCAGGGTGAATAAGCACATCTCGCGAGCAAGACTGGTGAGGGCGGTGCTAGCGAGCGCATTGCTCGTACCGCTTCTTCTTTGGGTGAGTGGATGTTGGCTGTTCAATGTGGCGCCGATTGCCGCATTCACGATCAATTCGCAAACAGGGCAAGCGCCGTTTGCCGTCAACTTCAGCGCTACGCTTTCGGAAGACGAAGACGGTGTCATCATTCAGTTCGAATGGGACTTCGGCGACGGTATGAGTGGATCGGGCGAGAATGTTACCCATACGTATGCCACCGCCGGAACGTTCACGGCCGTGCTTCGGGTCACCGACAATGACGGCGAAACCGGAAGAACCAACAAAACGATCTACGTCAGTCCGGCGGCACCTCCCGGTCCGGCAGCCAGCTTCACGGCCAGCCCGACCTCGGGAACGTCTCCGTTGACAGTGTTTGTCGATGCATCGGCGTCATCCTATCCCGCGGGCGTCATTTCTCAGTACCGATGGGATTGGGGCGACGGATGGACGGGATACGGGCGCACGTCATCGCACACCTATTTCAGCACAGGTGCCAAATCCTACACGGTGACACTTACTGTTGATGCAACCGATGGGAAAGCAGGCACGGCCACCAGGGCGGTTGTCGTGACCGTCGCCGGTGGGACCACGCCGGCCGCCGGCGCCCCCAGTGCGCGATTCTCCATCAGCTTCGACGACACCACACAGACTTCTTCGACGACTGTATACCTGAATCATGACGTTGCTCCCCTACAGACTTGGTTCGATCCGAGCGACTCGGAAGCGGCCGAAGGGCGGACGATTGCCAGCTACACGTGGACATTCGGTGACGACAGCTCGTCCCACACCATCAACTCCGAAATAGTGAAGCACGTCTATCGAACGGCGCTAACTTCGAAGGTGTTTTCCGTCACCCTGGTGGTGATCGACGACGTGGGAGGCATTGATTCCATCACAAAGACGGTCAGGGCATACAATTATCAGCCCAAAGCCGGATTCGAGATCAACGACACACTGGGAGACGATTCTCTCATTGGCAACGAGACTACTGTGGGCACACAAGCAGATTGGGTGTCCGCGGGCCTTTGGAAGCGTGACAACGTGACCTTCAATGAGGTGCAAACCCCTTCAACGACCGTTTGGATTCGATCCATGCCTCCTGATTATCAGACTGCGGATTGGATCGGCGACCCCGATCCCGTGAAGGACGTGGATCCTCTGGGCAACGCAACCGCAAGCATCCACCCCGACAACTACGTTCACGCCGCCACCAAGGACCCAAACCTCTGCTTCGATCCTGAAGGACAGGGATGGGACCAGGCGGATCCCTACAACGACAAGACTATCAAGCCGGCAGGCTGGGCGAGTGTGTCGTGGGGCATCGAACGCATCGAGATCAACTGGGGAGACAACAACATCCTGAACTACGACTACTACGCGTGGGTCATGAACGGAGTCGCAGACCAAGAAGGTCTGTTCATGCACACCTACCCCGAACCGCTTACCACGAAGACCTACACGATCACCGTCACCGCGCACGATTTCCTCGGCGCCCAGGCTTCGTTCTCCCGAACGATCACGCTGAAGAAAGGGAACTAAGTAGGAGGTACAGAGATGAGTTCCGAGAAGGGTGTTCGACTGCGCGGATTGGGATTGATTCTGTTGGGAGCACTCCTTCTCGGTCTCATCTTGGCCTGCTCTCTCTTCAACCAGGCACCTGTTGCTCGCATCGTGGCCAACGTGCTGTCGGGCAACTCGCCGCTGCTGGTGACGTTCAACGCCAGCACGTCTACCGACGCCGACGGCACCATCACGGCCTACGTGTGGGATTTCGGCGACGAGGAAACCGATACCGGCCTCAACGTGGCGCACACGTTCACCACCATCGATGCCATCGAAGTCTTCGAGGTGACGCTGACGATCACCGACAACAACGGCGCCGCTTCCGAAGCGACCCAAACGATTGAAGTGCACCTGAACGGCGAGGCACCGACGGGCGTCGGCCTGCCGACGGCGCGCTTCACCGCCAGCAAGTTCATCGGCGTCACTCCGTTGACGGTCACGTTCAATGCGACCGCATCCACGCCCGGAACCGGAACGATCGCCTCCTACAATTGGAATTTCGCGGACGGCACGGAAACGACCGGCGTTCAAGTGTCGCATACGTTCATTCCCGATCCGGAGACGACAACGACCTATCCGGCCACCCTGTTCGTGTGGAATTCCAGCGACCAAGTGGACGCGGAGCAAGTGGAGATCATTGTCATCGTGCCGGACAACGACCTCGGTGACGAGTATCCTGTCGCCGACGTCTTCGTGACCGGGCCGACCATGATTTACGAATCGACCAATCGTCCCAACATCGCTTCGCTGTTCGAGGTGAAGCTCGATCCGCGCGGGTCGTACGCCGATGCCGGCCACAGTCTCGACTATTTTGCCTGGGATTTCGGGGACGGCGATCAGCAAGTGGAGACATCGGATCTGGAAGTGACCCACATGTACGCGCTGACGGCTACGTCTCAGACGTTCGTGGCCAAGTTGACCGTGTTCGACGACCAAGGCCTGGAACACACCGACGTCCTCAACATCACGCTGACTCAAGACTAGGGAGAACGCGAACTGAAGACCATTCAACATGATCTTCAGTTCGTGGAAGAATGACACGGAGTGTCATTCTTCTGTCTTGTGAGCGCTCGGGAATGGACTATCTAGTGGACATCAACCCAGAGAATGAGGTTCTTCCGAGCAACACATCAGCAACGCTGATGTGTTGCCATTCTCCGTTCTCTACGTTGGTGACGTCTTCAACACTGCCATAGACACTCGTACTTCGAAGATCAAACCAACTGCGAACAGGCTGTGCCTGTTCACGAGTCTGCCTACATCCAGCTTCAGAATTCTAGATCACAACCCTAGAGAATGAGTCAAAGACTCATTCTCTCAGCAACTCCTCGGCAAAGCCGACGAGTTGCCCTTCTCCTGGTCGGTCACTGACGAGTTGCCACGTTCCTAGCTGTCATGCTTCAGATCACAAGCCAGAAGAAACGCACGCCGCGCGTTTCTTCCAAGCAACTCCTCGGCAAAGCCGACGAGTTGCTGTAGACAAAGTAGACCAATAAGCGTATAGTAGCCAACGTAAGAGCGAGAGGAGTCAAGATGTCGAGCAATACCCTGTCAACGAAGGTTCCAAGCGAATTGCGGAAGAATGTCGATGACATTGCCTCTATTGAGCAACGGCCGGCAAGTAGTGTCGTTCGACTGGCCATTGAATCTTACGTAAGAAGCTACTTTTCACTGCACCCGCAATTCAAGGCCGACATTCTTGAGAGCAGGCAAGCCATCAGAAGCGGAGACGTCGAGGATTATAAATTCGGGTGAACAGCACATGTCATACTCGCCAAAGGTGTCGTCGAAGTTCAATAGAACTGCAAAGAAATTTCCTGAAGAACTGAAAGCTGCTCTTGATGATCAGATACGAGGCATTTGCGAGAACCCCGAGTTGGGGGAAATGAAGAAAGGGGATCTTGCCGGTGTTAGGGTTCACAAATTCGGGTTCTTCGGTCGCCTCTACCTGCTCGCGTATGAAGTCGATGGGGCCAACGAAGCCATACTATTACATGCTGTTGGCGGGCATGAGAATTTCTACCGAGATCTCAAGCAGTACTTGAAATCATAACCGGACATCAATCCAAAAGATGAAGCGGAGCCTCACTCTCCAAGCAACTGCGAACAGGCTGTGCCTGTTCGTTGGGAGAAGCAGCGTCGCTGCTTCTCGGGTCGCGCGTATGACGAATCTGCCTGCATCCATCTCTGTAACTTCAGATCACAACCCTAGAGAATGAGGCAAAGCCTCATTCTCCAAGCAACTCCTCGGCAAAGCCGACGAGTTGCCGTTGCCAGCCTAATTCTGACATTCATTGCAGCCGACGACGTTGATTGGCTTGGAGGTCGAGCTGGCGCCGCCGTTCTCGTCGACGACGGTCAGGGTGATCATCGGCTTCCAGCCGCCGCCGGATTGCGCGAATGGGAACGCGTGTTGGACGATCATCCCCTCCCCGGTCGCTCCGTCGCCGAACGACCACAGATACTGAACGATCTCTCCGTCGGGGTCGGACGAAGCCGATGCATCGAACCGCGCCGGCTGCTCGGCTGCGATCCAGTAGGGAGACAACGTAAAGGTGGCGGTAGGGAATCGGTTCAACGCCTCCACGACGAGCACGCGAGCTCCCGTCTTCCCAGCCGAATCGGTCACCATCAACGCGACTTCGTAGATTCCTTTCTCCTCGTAGGTATGCGTGACCACGACACCGGTGCCGGTTTCGCCGTCCCCGAAATCCCAGTGGTAGCTGACGATGGCTTCGTCCGTGCTTGACGAGGCCGATGCGTCGAACGTCGTTTCCAACGGCGGATAGGCGAATTTAGGCGTAGCAGTGAATTTGGCCAATGGTCCCACTTGCTGAAAACAACCGCTCAGGCCGATGACTGCGGCAGCGATCCCGAGAATAGCTATGTACGTTCGTACTTTCATGAAGGTTTCCTCAACTTTCTAGGATGGATCTGTCTCCGAAGGCTCGTCATCGGCATTCTCATTCTCTTTCTCTTTTTGGGATGCCTCGCCGCTCTCGTCGTCGTCCGATTTTGCAGCGGCCTTCAAGGCCGATTCGATGGCTTCCAGACGGGCCATTACATGTCCGAACACCGTTTCGGGGGGATAGGCCCCGTCTTCATCGGGAGTGCCGGCTTCCATACCGGTAAGAAGTTCGATGCCTTCTTCGATGGTGGATACCGGATAGATATGAAATCGTCCAGCTTCGACTGCTTGCACCACTTCTTTGTTCAGCATCAGATGCTCGACATTGGCGGCGGGGATGAGCACGCCTTGATCTCCGGTCAAGCCCTTGGCCTTGCAGACGCGGAAGAAGCCTTCGATCTTTTCGTTGGCGCCGCCGATCGGTTGAACCTCGCCCATCTGATTGACCGAGCCGGTCACGGCCAGGCCTTGGCGGATGGGGAGATCGGTGAGTGCCGACAGGATGGCATAAAGCTCGGTGCTGGAGGCACTGTCGCCGTCGATCATGGAATAGGACTGCTCGAACGCCAAGCTGGCGGCAAACGACAGCGGCCGTTGCTGCGCAAATCGTCGCCCGAGGAAGCCCTTGAGGATCATGATGCCCTTGGTGTGCGTCTTTCCCCCCAGTTTGGCTTCCCGCTCGATGTCGAGGATGCCTCCCTTGCCGGTAAACACGGAGGCGGTGATGCGAGACGGTTTGCCGAACGCGTAATTGCCCATTTGCAGCACGGCCAATCCGTTGACCTGACCGGCACGTTCGCCCTCGGTGTCGACGAAGATGGTTCCGCGTTCGATCATTTCTTGAATCTTGACGTCGATGCGATTGTGTCGATAGTCGCGTTGTTCGAGCGCCTTTTCGACATGATCCCCTGAGACGAGCTCAGAGCCCTCTTCACGCGCCCAGAACGAGGCTTCCTTGACGATGGACACCAGGTTGCCGAATTGGCAAGAGAGCTTGGTCTGATCGCCTGTCAACTCGGTAGCGTATTCCACGATCTTGGCCGCGCCCGACGGCTCGAACGGGCTCACGCTCGGCTCCTGCCGGCAGCAATTGCCCAAGAAGCGCGCCATTTCCTGTTCGTGCTCGGGCGTTCGCTCCATCTCCATACCGAAATCGGCCTTGATGTTGAACAGCTTGGGGAAGTCCTCGTCGTAGTGATACAGGAGCTCGTAGATATAGGGGCTGCCGATGATGACCAGCTTGATGCGGAAGGGAATGGGTTCCGGTCGCAGACCCTCGGTGGTGGAGTAGCCCAGCATCTGCATAGGGTCTTCGATGTGAATCTCGCGGCGCTTGATCGCGATTTTGAGGGCTTCCCAACTGACGCCAAGTCGGAACAGGTTGTTGGCATTCAGCACCAGATAGCCGCCGTTGGCTCGATGGAGCGATCCCGGCTTGATCATGGTGAAGTCGGTCACGGCCACACCCATCTGCACGCGGCGATCGATCGACCCGAACAAGTTGGGATAGGTGGCGTTCTGCTCAACGATGACGGGTGCTCCCTCGGTCTTGGCGTTGTCCACCAATACGTTGATGGTGTATTTCTTGAATGGATCGGCTTGCGGCATGGGAAACGGCATCGGTATGGGAGATTTTCGTGCTTGGCTGCCTCCGTTTCGGAAGATATCAAGGTTCTCGATGCTGTCCTTCTTTACGGATTCCAGGAAGCTCAGCACCTTGGGCAGGCCTTCGTAGCTCTTCTGGAGCGTGGCGAAGTGTGGTTCGATCATGAACAGGACGGCTTCTTTGGCCAGCTCCTTAATCTCTGACTCGCGCCCCTCGTCCAACCGAGCCACCTCTTGCAGGCGTTCTTGGATCAGCGCCTGTACTTCACCCTGACGGCTGCGAATCGCTTTCTGCTGTTCATCGGGCAAGGCATCGTAATCTTCTTGGCTCAGCGCCTCTCCCTTTTCGTCCAAGGGGAGTGTATTGATCCCGATGGGGGTGCGCTGGATGGAGAATCCCAGCTCGCGAGACTGGCTTTCCATGCCTTCGAGGAGGGTTGTCCGTTTTTGGTTGTAGCGTTCGACGATCTTCTTGCTGCGGCTTTTGAATTCGTCGGACTCGAACACGGATGGAATCTCGCGTTTGAGGCGTTTGATCAGCTGCTCAAGGTCGGTGCGCAGCTGGCAGCCTCGACCGGCCGGGAGCTCCAGGTAATGAGGATTGTACGGATTATCGAAACTATGCACGTAACACAGATCGGGCGGCTGGGGCTCGTCTGCCGATGCCCGGCTCAAGAAGCGTTCTACGGCCGACATCTTTCCGGTTCCAGGTCCACCGGCGACATAGATATTGTATCGGTTCTTGGCGTCCTTAATGCCGAGTCCGAGCTTCAAGGCCTCGATGGCCCTTTCCTGGCCGATGATTCGATCCGATGGATCGATCTCGGCGGTCGACTTGAATTTGAAGGAAGACGGATCACACGTATATCGGAGTTGGCCTGCGTCGAGTTCTTTGACCATGTTCTCCTCCTTAGGCTAGGATTCTATCGCAGATGTTCATACGTGTTCAACGAATGTGCAAGTCGCTGCTCCTGATTGCGGTTCTGTGTGCCGCATGCCTCGCTTGTGTGGCCGCGAACTCAACCGTCATCGTTCTGCCCTTGATCGGCGAGCCGGGAGATGGGGTCTATTGTCAGGCAGTTCTGGAGGCGATTGCCGAGGCGGAGCGAACGATCGACGTGTTGCTGTCCAGCGTATCGACGGTGGACAATCCGATTCTTCCCGCGTTGGCGGGGGCAGCGGAGCGGGGAATCAAGGTTCGAGCACTACTCGATGCATCGGATTGGGCGCCCGATATCACAGCCAAGAATCAGCCGGCTTTGTCCTACTTCCTCGATCATGGGATCGAGGCGAGGTTCGACGATCCGGCGGTCACGCTGCACGCGAAGCTTGTCGTCGTGGATGGAACAACAGTCATTCTCGGGTCCTCCAACTGGAATCGATACGCGCTTACAGAACACAGGCAGGCCGATGTGCTGATCCGTGAGGCGTCGATCGGAGCGTTCTATGCCGACTACTTCGATGCGCTGTGGGATGGGACGCTGTCGAACCGGGGTCTGGAGCTAGCGCTTCCCGATGATTTCGGGAACGAGCCGACAGTGCTTCCGCTGGCGGATCTCCCTGAGTCGGCTTCCTATGTCCATGTGTTGTTGCAGCTCCTCGGTCAGGCGGAACGATCGATCCACGTGTCGATGTATCGGATGTCGTATTACTCGGGATACGGTGACAGCCTGGCCAATGATATCCTCGATGCCTTGGTCGATGCGGCGCATCGGGGCTTGGATGTGAAGGCCCTGCTCGATGATTGCGCCTACTACGAAGACTCGGCGGCGGCCAACTTGACCTCCGCCATTACGCTCCATCAGCGCGGGGTTGAAGTTCGTTTGGACGATGCCAATCTGACTACTCACGCCAAGCTGGTGGTGATCGATGGGGAAACCGTGTTGTTGGGATCGACCAACTGGAACTATTACTCGCTGGAGAAGAACTGCGAAACCAATGTTGTCTTCGTGAATCTCCCTGAAATCGCCGCCCCTTTCGAGGCATACTTCCAGTCCCTGTGGGCCTCCGGACGGAGTCTTGCGCCCTAGGTTGCACGCTTAGGATGTGCCAAACGCGGGCCGGTTTGAGCCGCCCCTTTCGAGGCATACTTCCAGTCCCTCTGGGCCTCCGGACGGAGTCTTGCGCCCTAGGTTGCAAGTCTCGCGGGTTGTCGCACAAACCTCTTCCCCGTGCGAAACAGAAGCGTTAACCGCCGAACTCGCAGAGTTCGCAGAGGCCGTAGAGGCAAATCAAGGACAACGTTGGATTAGATCAACAACTACGAAATGCGCGAAGTACTCGATGGATTTCGATTGACGAGCCGCGCATGGTGAACCTCTGCTTGTTAGTTTGTGCGGGCTACGCGAGCTATGTCAAGAATAGACCCCGTGACGTCCTGTACAAGGCGGCAAGCGTGGCAACTGACCTGCCACTTGGAGAAACAGGCTGTCTGTTTCTCGAACGAACCCTGGGGACTTGGGGAGTCACTTAGGGGTTCGCAGTTGCATTGGAGAAGAGCCTGTCTCTTCGGACGCAGGCGGGTGTGCGACGTTCTCTTGGTTTACGCAACAGCGTCTAAGGTGTATCGAGGGGCGGACTGGTTTCACCGCAGACCGGGCATGTCCATTCGATCTCCCCGTTCCACGGGTTCCATTTGCTGGGAAGCATGGGGCCGCCGCAGCTTGGACAGGTCACGAAGGACAGGGTAGCGGGAATGGCTTCTCCACCCGGCCCGGTTGTGACCATTTGCACAGGTTGGGGCATGTCCAGAACGATCGGATCGGCCATCGTCAAGTCAACGATCAGGTGATCGCTCATGTCAGAGAGATTGATGTTGCCGCCAAGGCGAATGTTGAGTCCGTTGCGGTTGATCGAGACCAGCATGAAGAAGATCGCCAACAACAGGACGACGGCCGCGAACAGGGCCAATGCGATGACAACGCGGCTGCGATCCTGGACACGATCGCCAGGGGGGATCGGTTCAGTCATGGATTCTCCTGACGAGCAGTGTACGTCCGTCGATACCCTGGACACGCACCCGTTCCCCCAATCGGATCGTCCCCTCGACGGAATGGGCGTCCCAGTACTCGCCTCGGATGGCGATCGTCCCGTTTGGCGTCAGGTCGCGGCGGACGCCGCCGACGGCCCCGATCAATGTGTTGGTCCCGGTGACCGGTTTCTTGCGTTGAATCATCAGCGCCTTGGATAACACGAAGATGGAAAGTCCCGCCGACACGCCGACAACGGCGAAGATCGTTCCCAAGGAAAGTCCGATCGATCGATCCGGGATATTGAACAGGGTCAGCGATCCGATCAGCAACGCCACCACGCCGCCTGTGGTCAGGATGCCGTTGGTCGGGGTGAACGCATCCAGCACCATCAACCCCATTCCGAACAGAACCAGAGCGATGCCGGCGATGTTCACGGGAAGAATCTGCAATCCGAACAAGGCGAGCAACAGGCAAACGCCACCCGCGGCCAGTCCGAAGCCGATCCCGGGTTGGAAGAATTCGTAGATCAAGCCGTACAGTCCAAGCATGAACAGCACATAGACCAGATTGGGATCGGCCAGCAGGCCCAGCAGACGTTCCCGCAAGGTGGGGTGAATTTCGCGAACCTGTGCACCAAGCGTGTTCAAGGTCTCACCTTTGACCTCTCGGCCGTCCAGTGCGCGCAGCAACCCGGGGAAGTCATCGGCGATCAGGTCAATGACGTCGGCTTCCAAGGCTTCGGATGCGCTCAAGGAGCTGGACTCCAGAACCGCGGCTTCGGCCCATTCAATGTTTCTTCCTCGCTGTTCGGCGATGGAGCGGGCAAAGGCGGCGGAGTCATTGGCCGCTTTGTCCATGGACGTCGATTCGCTTGAAGCATCGCTGTCTCCCTCTCCGCCACCGAGAAGATTGACCGGATGCGCGGCTCCGATGTTAGTCCCCGGTGCCATCGCGGCAATATCCGCGGCCATGGTGATGAAGGTGCCCGCTGACGCCGCCCGTGCCCCCGATGGCGAAACGAACACAACGATGGGTACCGAAGAGCCGAGTATGGCGGCGACAATGTCCCGGGTGGACTGATCGAGACCTCCCGGCGTATTGAGTTCGATTACGATCAGAGCGGCATTGACGGATTGGGCTTCGCGAATCGTACGAACGACAATGTCTCTCGATATGGGATTGATGGAGGTGCTCAATTCGAGGCGAAGAATCTCCGATTGTGCGACAACAGACATCCCGATGATCAGAATACAGACGGCGCAGAGACTCATGATTCGCATGATGCGAACAGTATACGGCGGACAGGGAGCAACATAAAGCCCCGTGGCGTCAGGCTACGTTGTGCGATTCGCTGGTCAATTGCAGGAAGCGTCGCCTGACGCTGTGTTGTTGGTTTCGCCACATTGGCCGATAGAATCAGGGTAGTCGACTTCCACCGTCATCTCATATGACGGCCGATTTGATCGTCCGGCGTAGAGCGGGAGGTATTCATGAACAAGCGTATCGGAGACGCGTTCCTGGAAGGAACGAAATATCGAAATCTGGAACCCTCGGATCAGCAGCAGGGTGCGGCCCAGCCTCCGCTGTACTCTTTGCTTCGGGAAGGGAGGCGCATCGCGCTGCCGTCCCCTCAAGCTCTTGATCCGGGAAGCATGGGACTTCGAGAGGCCATTGAGACGCGCCGAAGTGTTCGCAACTACGCCGAAGTGCCTCTTGCGCTCGAAGAGCTGTCACTCCTGCTGTGGTGTAGCCAAGGCGTCAAGCCGGAATCGACGGACAACAACACGCTTCGAACGGTTCCGTCTGCGGGCGCTCGCCATGCCTTCGAAACGCTGCTGCTGATCAATCGAGTGGATGGCTTGGAGCCTGGCCTTTATCAATACGACGCGGCGGCACACGGACTCATTCAGTGGGAATCACCGGCGGACATTGCCGAGCAACTCACGGCGGCTTGTTTGAACCAACCGATCGTTCGCAACAGCGCCGCTACCTTTATCTGGGTGGCCGAGCGTTATCGAATGGCGTGGCGATACGGAGAACGCGGAGTTCGCTACCTGTTCTTGGATGCGGGACATGTCTGTCAGAACCTCTATTTGGCCGCCGAATCAATCGCAGCCGGTGCATGTGCCATCGGCGCATTCACTGACGATCAGCTCAACCGGTTGCTCGAACTCGACGGCATCGATCGCTTCGTCGTGTACTTGGCCGGCGTGGGGAAGCGCGAATCCTAATGGTTGATCTTGATTTCTCGCTCTTCGGAGACGCCTTCCGAGCAACGTCTTCCTGAAGGAGCGCTCGACGCAGCGTGTGATGTTCGCTGCAACCCCGGTGTTTGAGGGTGTGTATTGCCGATCTCTCTGTCTAGCTGGCAGGAGGCATCATCCGCATCCGCCTCCGCCGCCACTGGATCCTTCGTGAACGGTCATCGTGTGCGAGATGGTTCCGACCGCCCCGGCGTTGTCCACCACCGTAAGTCGTACGGTGTACAGCCCGATCTCTTCGTAAGTGTGGCTGACTCGGGTTCCTCGGCGTGTCGAGCCGTCTCCGAAATCCCAGATAAAATCGACCAGTCGGCCATCTGAGTCATACGAAGCGGACGCATCAAACAGAACACTTTCTCGGCGAACGGGCGCGTCGTTGGAGAACCGACAGCTGGCAATGGGCGCCGTGTTCTCAACCTTGATGATGAACTCAGCCGTATCGGATTGACCGGCGCTATCCAGAACCGTCAATCGCACAATGTATTCCCCCGATTGCTGGTAGCGTCGCTCGGTCTGAATCCCATGAACGGGATCGACATCTTGATTCGGGAATTCCCAGCTGTAATCAAGGATTTCGGCGTCGTCATCGGAGAGCGAGCCGGACAAACGGACGACCAAGGGAGCCGTCCCGCCGGCCGGCGCTGCCGAGATGACGGCAGTGGGCGCGCGATCGGGAATGAGCCATGAGCAACCGCCCAACAAGAAAGCAAGACAGCATGCCCACAGAAACGGACAGCGAATTCGAAGATCTTTCATAACACTGCAAGACTAGCGCACGAAAGCATTCGACCTGAGTCCGCGTGCGTGATCCGGATGCGAAAGCTGTCACCGGGACGATTCGGACACGTGTTATGCTCCAACCCGACAACGTCCCGATGTCTGCTTGCCGGCCGCCGCGATATGATCTTGGGTGTATGGGAGAGAAACGGGAATGAGAAGTGTTGGGTCCATGCCAACCGGCGATCCGCGGGGTCGCTGGATCCTGAGCGAGCTGTTCGCACGCTATGCCGAAGCTGATCTGGATCGGTGGCGCCAAATTGTCGGACATCGAGTTCAGCACGTCGATCCGCGCTGGGGAGTCGGTGTTGTGGAAACCGTAACCTGGGGAACCTGCTGCGATCACGTGCCCGCCTATGTGCAAATCAAGATTCGCTATGAAGCCGGCTGGTCCGTCATCGGCAATTCCGAAACCTGGCACCGGCACCACCGGACCGTCTCGGTTCCCGCCATCGTTGAAACGGTCATTCGCCAATGCTTTTACTCGGATCTGTCGGAAGAGGAGCGTGGCGAGCGTCTGTCTCAGCATGCACGCGAACTGCGTGACCGAAGAGATCGAGAAGTGCTCGATCGGGCAGCGAGAATGAAAGGACGTACTCAGAATATGCGAGACGCAGAAAACGAGTTTGAGAACAAGGTTTAGGCGATGGGATCCAACTGCTGCAGGATCTTCTCTGCAGCAATTGGAATAGGCTCGTAGGTTGTTGAAGGTCGATTTGGCAATGACGTCCAATAGCTTCAAGCGGACTTCTTCGAGCGCGACTTTACCTGAATACGAAGAGAGTTCCTTGGGCCCCCAGATCTGCGCCACCAGTTTGTCGTAGGTGTCCACATCTTCCTCTCGAACGGCAAACGATACCGCAAGCGCGGCCGGCTTGCCATTGCCTAAACGAGTGCCCAGATACCACGGGTGATCAGGCCTACCGCCATTGCAATACCGGTGGTCGCGACGATCACGATGGCCGTCTTCGGCGCTCCGAATTCCCTCCGCAGAACGGCGATAGTGGCGATGCATGGGACGTAGAACAGCGTGAACACCGCAAACACGAACATCTGGCCGGACGACAGGACGCCGGCTACTTGGGTGGTTCCCAGTGCTGCGAACAGCATCACCAGGGACAGCTCCTTGCGGAAGATACCGAACACCAGTGGAACGCCAAGAGCCATCGGCAATCCCAGCGACCAGGTGATCGGCAGCACGGCGGCATTGAGATACCGCGACACGTCGAAGTGTTCGAGAAGGCTCATCACGACAGAACCCAACACGAGGATCGGCATGGCATAGCGCAGGAATTCGCGGATGCGCAGCCACATTTTTGCGCCGATCACGCGTAACGACGGCACTTTGTAAGACGGGATTTCCAGGATCAGCCCCGGCGTAACACGGGGCAATAGCTTGGTCATCCATTTGCCGACCAGGGCGATCACGACCAGGTTGATGATATAGAGCAAGAAGGCGAGATGAGGTCCGATGAAGTACCCGACCAACCCATAGATGATGGTCGTGCGCGCCACGCAGGGAGTCATGATCGAGAGCATGGCGGTGACGAATCGATCTCGCCTATTTTCCAGAATTCGAGTAGCCATCACGGCGGGAACGCTGCATCCGTAACCAAGGATGAACGGGATAACCGATTTCCCGTGTAATCCGATGCGGTGCATCAGCCCGTCAGCCAAGTAGCCGGCCCGAGGCAAATAGCCGATGTCCTCCAGTAAGGCCAATCCGAACAAGAAGGGAACCAAGAAAGGCAGGACGATGCCGAGCCCCCCGCCGATGCCCTGAAACAATCCGCTTACAGCAGCAAACGCGATCCCATTGGGCGGAAGAACGCCGGCCAACCATTCGATGATTCGGTCGAACCCGCCAATCAGCGGCGTTTCGATGGCCGTCCCCACCTTGAAGACAAAGAAGAACAGACTGTAGAGGATGGCTCCGAGCGCGATCAAACCGAAAGTGCGGTGCATGAGAACGCGGTCGATGTGATCGCGCAGGGTGCGAATGGGCGGACCGACAGTCGAGACGGCCTCGAACAATTCCATCGCTTGGGCGTGCCGTTCCGCGGAAATGACTTGATCCACCGGCCGGCCGCGTACGCTTTGGATGGCGTTCTGTGAAGCGGAGATAGCATTTTCGAGGTTAGGTATCTGATTTGCCACAAGGTCTCGGAAGAACACGTCGCCTTCGAGCAGCTTGATGGCGAACAGCCGGGAGCTGTCCGTTTCGATGTGGGCGGCGAGGCTTTGAATGGAGGATTCGACATCGGCGCTATAGGGAATGGGAATGGGTCTTTGGTCGCCCTTGGCCGCACGGATTGTCTGAGTGACGGCTTCTTGAACCCCGGTGCCTCGAACGGCCACGGTGGGAGCAACCGGGATTCCAAGCCGCCGGGAAAGCGCCTCGACATCAATATCGATGCCCTTGCGCCGTGCCTCGTCCATCATGTTGAGGCACAAGACAACGGGAACGTTTAGCTCCAGTAGCTGCAACGTAAGTTCCAAGCTTCGGGACAACAACGAGGCATCCACCACGTTCAAGACGGCGTCGATGTGTTCGGAGATGAGGAAATTCCGTGTTTGCACCTCGGCTTCGTCAAGTGGGACAAGGGAATAGGTTCCCGGCAGATCGATCACCTCGAGGCGATGTCCCGCCACCAAGGCTTCGGATCGAAGGTATTCCACCGTTGTTCCCGGCAGATTGGACGTGTTGGCCTTGTATCCCACCAGGTGGTTGAAGAGGGTGCTCTTCCCACAATTGGGTTGACCGATGAGTGCGATCTTGAGAGCAGAGGAGTCGCTCCTAGCCACGTTGTGCCTGGGCTGTCGCAGATGGTTTGTCGGAGCAGGATCGACAGGTTCCGAATATCTCGAAGTGAGCGCTCTGCACAGCGAACCGCTCCTTCTTGGCTACCGCGCGCAGTGCGCTGGGTACGGGAACATCCGTTACGCGTCCGCAAATTGAGCACACGAGGTGTACGTGTTCCTCGGAGAGGACTTCATAATGTCCATGATTCTCTCCCAGGTCGGCTGCGCGGACGATGTCGAGATCCTTGAGCAAGGTGAGTGTGCGATAGACCGTCGCCAGGCCGATTTGCGGGCGATCCCTTTGAGCGATTCGATAGATCTCCTCTGCATCGAGATGCGCGTGTTGCTCGATGATTCGCAGCAGCAACTTGCGTTCGGGTGTGATCCGTCTCCCGGAACTGCGAAGACGAGAGACCATATCCAGGGACGTTGAGTCATTCACGTGAACCTCCCTTTTCAGCTTCCACACCGATGGGCTCGACATACACCTGGTTCGCCACCCCGCGACCGAGAGCGACTTGCATGCCATGGACGAGCACGAGCAACGGCCCTCGAAGGGCACCACGACGAGCCACGGATACGACATCTCCGACGTGGATCCCGAGTTGATTGAGATTCCGTCGCACGCCGTGTCTGCCTTCGATTTCGGTAACGCGGGCAAACTCTCCGTAGGACAGTTCGGATAACATCATGATTGCAAATGATAACGATTCTCATTTGCAATACAAGGCATCCATTGACAGCCGTCTCCAGCTCGGTATCCTGCGAAGTATGAATTGGCCGCCTCTAGATCTGTTGAGCCTCTATGAAGCCCTCCTGCAAGCGTATGGTCCGCAAGATTGGTGGCCGGGGCGGGGGAATCCGTTCGAGGTAATCGTGGGCGCGATTCTCACACAGCGTACGACGTGGACGAATGCCGCCAGAGTCATCGATGCGTTGCGCCGAGCAAAGATGCTGGCTCCAGAGGCCATCCGGCAGGCGGGAAGCCGCGAATTGGAGGTTCTCATTCGTCCGGCTGGGTTCTATCGCGTCAAGACCGCGAAACTGAAAGCGTTCTGCACCATGCTTTGGACAGAGTACGCCGGTGAGCTCTCTCGCTTGCTTACACTTCCCCTGGAGGAGCTGCGTTCAGTATTGCTTTCGGTCTACGGGATCGGTGACGAGACGGCTGATGCGATCCTCCTGTATGCAGCTGGGAAGCCGAGTTTCGTGATCGATGCCTACACACGTCGGATGTTGACGAGATTGGGATGGATCGAGGGAAGCGAATCCTATCAACAGCTTCGGAAGGCCTTCACCCAAGCCCTGCCGCCGGATGTGGGGACCTTTGCTGAGTATCACGCCCTCATCGTTCGTCATGGAAAGACTCATTGCCGTTCACGTCCCCGCTGTCCAATCTGCCCGTTGGCGAATCGATGCGAAACCGCGAAACATCAAGAGGATGTCTGATGATCCGGATCAGCCGAGATCGTCTTCGGGTACATCTTCTTCATAAAGGTCCTGCGTTGGATACCCCGTAGAAACACCCCGGTAATGTAGGACAGCATGGGACAATAGGCTTCACAGGGCAAACCCCGACATCATAACGTCGGGCACAGGGCCGCTTACTTCGTTCGCTTAGGGCTGCATCAGGCAACTCGAAGGAACCCGAAGGGTTCCCAGTTGCTTGGGAGATCGCTAATGCGTTCTCTGTCGCGCAATCTCCGATTGCGCTGTTAGCGAGCAGGGCGAGCGG
>Ga0114923_10000450_pt1 | contig 33216 bp, 56 predicted proteins | sample SumtaG_FD_89578 | JGI IMG/M metagenome (GOLD analysis project Ga0114923, IMG submission 89578) | Deep subsurface microbial communities from Indian Ocean to uncover new lineages of life (NeLLi) - Sumatra_00157 metaG | ecosystem: Environmental > Aquatic > Marine > Oceanic > Sediment | place: near... | reverse complement strand
CATGGTAAGTTCATTTTCCAAGGTGATATTGTTATATTCTACCAAGATGGGGATTTTGACAGAGAACCTGAAAAACCAGCATTAATTATCTGGGATGAATTTGATTCCAAATTTGCAGAAGAATCTAAATTAGATATTGGTAATTACCCTTTGGATTTGAATCCAGAATATTATGAGGTTGTTGGTGATATCTACAGAGCACCTGAATTATTGGAGTCTAAAAATGGCGAATAATCCACTTGAAAACTACGAGCAAAGAGCGAGGGAAGATAGATTGTCAAAATCTACCGTAACATTTTTTCTTTCAATGATCCGTCAGGATGATGAAGGTTTTGATAACGATGCTATTTTGAGAATGGGTAAAAAAATTCATAATGAGATCGTTAAAGTTGTTTCTGAGATGGAGGGCAATGGCAATAAGATCTAAATTAGACCTATCGCCATTGCTGCCTCTGTTTCCGAATCTTCTGCCTTACTATAAATACTCGCTGTGATAAATGTGTTCGCATGGTCTGCCAAGTTGCTCACAGTTTGAAGGGGAACACCGGCAGCTAATTTATGAGAAACAAATGAATGTCTGATTGAATGGGGTGTGTAATTCTTTTTAGCAAAACCACATTCAGAACATACCTTTTTGAATACTTTCAAAGCTGCACAGTATGACCACTCATTACCGGTTTTTGTTAAAAATATTAAACCCGAATCTATCTTTTCAATATGTGCTTTCAGATTGCTTCCAAACAGTTCCACTTGCTCCATCAGATCACCATCAGAATTCATATAAGGCATCAATTTTGAACGTTCTTTGTTTCCCTTGCTAATGTAGTTCAATCTAATACCTTTATCCTCAAAAACGATGTCACAGGCTTTTATGTTCAAAGCACTCGATACCCTCAATCCATAAAATCTCAACACTTGAACAAATAGATAATTTCGCATACACAAATCAGATAGAGACTTTCGAATCTTTACGTATTCAACAATTTTATTCAGATCTTCTTTCTCAACCGGTCTCTTATGGGAATAAGTATTCTTTATTGATTTGATGCAATTGGCCATATCATAGATCTCAAGGCCATATTCAGGATCAGAGAGCTCTTTATACATGGCTTTGAGGGCAGATAGACGGGCTTTGAGGGTTGCCGGCTTAATATCCTTCTTAACACAATCAGCCAGGTAAGCTTTGATATCCATAGTCATAACCTTACTTAAAGGCTTATCACCAATGTAGTTAAAGAAAAGCCTTAGACGGTCTCTATAGGTCTTAATGGTCGTCTGTGAGACATGTTGCTTCTCAATCAAGTGATTGGTTTCAACTGATTTTAAGTAGGTTTCTAGGATATTTTCGTTGTTCATGGTCTAACCTTTCTAAAGTTCTATTTAGTATAACTAAATATTTTACGGGACATGTTATAAAAATTGACAATATTTATAATAAATGTTGCATGTCATTTAATATGTGGGTATTATTTATCGTCATAAAGAGGTTTGAAATGAGTAGAAAATTAGAAGAACTAAAAATAGTCTCAGCCTTAAAAGCCCCAATGCTTGAAAAATTGAGAAGTAATGGTCATAAGCCTCATTGGCGTGAATGTTCGATTAATGATCTGATTGAAATGATGGAGGGTGAGATTCAAGAATTGAAAGATGAATTGATTGAAATGAATCTGGAAGAGGCCTTAAGAGAATGTGCTGACATTGCCAATTTCGCAGCTATGATTTATGACAATATTAATAAGAAATTTGTAACTAAAAAAAATATCGATAGTAAACCATCTCTTAGTGGTAAAAATATTGTTGAAGCTTTTCTTAATGAAATTTACGATAAGGCTGAAAGTAAGCAAAAAATTTGTACAACTTTAAAAATAACACTCGCAACTATTTCCAGATGGAGAAGTGGTGATAAGTTACCGAGAATAGATACTCTTGACGAAATATGGTTGATGGTCATGGAGGCAAGAGATGAAGCCTAGTCCTTATTCTTTAAATAAAGCTATTTACGAGAGGTATATAAAATGCAAAAAGTAAACCTGACTTTTAAATCTGGTAACACAACAACACTTAAACTCGAAGATGCAATTGCCCAAGAAATGAAAGAGGTAATGTTTCTAGATCATGGTAATTACAAAATTCCTAATTTATGTGTTAGATTAAAAGAGATTGTTCTTTTGGAGATTTTAAATGACCAATAAAGAATTTGTATAAAACGACTCATCTGAATTAAAAAGCGAACCGATTGAACACGTTTTAGATTTAAATATTGTAATTCCCTCAGATTTATGATTGCCCTGATATAAAATATATAAAAATTTTATTAATTGGGGTCTAAAGTGGCTAATGAGTTCAAAACAGGGACAGACATAACGGTTAGAATTGTTTTGACCGCTACACCGGAAGTTGTTTCAGCTCTTCCTCAGATAGTAGCTACTCTCTATTACATTAGAAAAAATCAAATATTTAAGTTTCATTGGGCTGCAAAAAATCCAGCAGCAGCTGACGTTGCTGCAGAAGCATCTGCTGAAGGTAAAACTGTTTCTACGATTACATTTGATGGAGAGGTTATTGTTATCTGCATACCCATAGCGGATACCGATACTCTTGATTTGAAAGATTGTGAAACAGTACCAGTTTTTGCAAAAATTGCTTACACAGATAGTAGTGGAGAACGACAGGAAGCTGTTCCAGATAAAACACGTAGAGATTCAGACCGTGATCTAATGAGGGATGACAGCATTGATATTCCTGATAGTTTTAAGATCTGTGATTATTACGCCGGCCCAATGGTTAAATCTGCTGGCAATGGAGGATGGCTATAATGTCGTTTGCAAGCGTTGAAGTTCCAGCTGGCGATCTTATGTTTAAAAGGATCTATGATCCCAAGAATGTATCACGAGAAGCCTTGATAAATTCAAGTAAAACAAATCCCGTTTATACTATGATTGATTTTCCAGCAAAGTCAGGAGGTTTTAGAACCCTTACCTCAAACATTGAAAATATAGTAAACGAATCCCTTTCAACCGCTGATCCGTTTGATATGAATCCTAATGTTATAAGCAGTCTTAGGGGCGCGGCTTTTAACCTTGTAGAATTGACATACACAGCCAGTGTCGAGGCTTTCTTTTCAGGTGTTGACGTTTCTTTCTTAAATTTTTTCACAATGGCTTTATTGGGTAATACATCAGCAACACTTTTCGACATTATGGGTATTAAAACAAGCAACTTTGACCAGACTGCAATCATTCGAACAAGATTCCAAACATGGCTATCACTTGGAACTATTGAAGAATCAAGGCTCGTGGTTAATAATTGCGCTTTTCTTGATGGTGGTGGATTAACATTACTGAATAGCCCAGATTTAAGGATTATAGAGTTATTAATTTTTAATTTTTCAGACAAGAGCAGTATTTTTATAACTTATGACGGATGTGATGATTTGTCTGGAAAAATAAATGGTCTAACAGCTACAACATTCCCAAATGAAAGCGTGTTAAATATAAGGCCAAGCATTGGTGAGAACTCAAGATTATTTATAGAAGGTAGTAGTTTTACAGATAATGAAATAACACCGTTTCTGGGGGATGTTTTTTGGAAGGGTGTTCAAGGGGACATTACAGTAATCGCAGATGCTTCGATTACCATTACTTCAATTACATCTGTCACAGATTCAAGCGGTACAGCTAGATTTAATTTCACAGGTCCAACGCTTTACAATTTTCAAAAAGTGACAATAATTTCATTCGTAACAAATACAGCCTATAACGTCACTGGGATAATCACGGACACAGATGGAACAACTTATTTTGAGATATCAAGCGTATTGTTTGGAACAGATGAAGCAACGGGAACCTTTACATCTGATTCGATAACGCTGACTTCAACGGGCCATGGCCGCACAAATGGCGAAAGCCTTTCTGTAAAAGAATCGATCAATCATAATGTGGGTTCATATGTTTACAATTCGCTAACAAATACATTCCAAGTAAATAAAGCGTTTACGTCAACTGAGTTGGCTATATGGGACACAAGCAGCCTTGACCAAAAAGACCCAAGAGTAATTTCAGGTCCCGGTAATATTGGAATACCTGTAAGTAGATCAATTGGCTCGTTTATATCTCAAGGCAATGACGTTGAAACAATTATTTCTGATATAGGTGAAGGTGAATCGGGATATGTTGATTTAGATTTGGGGTTATTCACAGGATCAATTACAGCTTATGCCGATAATGGAATTGGTGGTACAACGGTATCATCAGCAGCTCACGGTCAACCTAACGAGCGACTCTTAGAAATTAAAGGGTCAACTAGCTACAATGGTCAACGTGAGATATTTAATGTTACTACTAATACCTATGATATCGACGTTGCTTTTGTTGCTGACGATGGCGTAGGTACTTGGAGAAGTGGAGCGTTCAGTGGAGTAGATATCGAAAGGTGGCAAGTAGTTGACTTTGAAAAGGGGATATTAAGATATATAGGTTTAGAAGAGTTCGATGGAAACTACACTGCGACAATTAGCGCCAAAGCTGTAGGAGGCGCAGCTAAACGCTATAAATTCATACTTCTTAAATCAACAGATAACGGGGTAACTTATACAAACGGTTTCGCACTGCCCGTTGAAATAAGCGCCACGGTAACGACTGCCCCATTCCAGAAAGATATTGTCGCGGAAACAAATAACCTATTCAAACTGGGAGTAGCAAATTTTGATAACACAGCGAATATAATAATTGATACCATCGCCGTGAGTGTAAAGTAAAGGGGTAATAATGAGTACTGTAAAATATGCTAGGAATGACAATGTAGTAGTTAATGTAATTTCTCGGGATGAAAACAGTGCGCCGATCACAAATGCTGCTCTTCAAATAACTTGGCAGAAACAATCAAATAAAGAATATTGGACTGGCACAGGAAGCACTTTCCAAGCTTCTCCTGTTCAAATAGCAATGACTGAGATTGATGAAACAAACAGCCCTGGTTTATGGGAATTCTTATTTCCATCTTCTGGCATAGATCCAGATACATATCTAGGGGTTATCACAGACACATCTGGGAACGCTGTAAACGTACCCTTGCACTTCACAGCCATTGTTGGCGATACATTGGCTATGTTCCAAGAATGGGCCGCTGCTGGGGCTATTGGTAAGGCTGAGTATAATGCTGGAACATCTGTGTTAACTCTGACATTTGTAAATGGCACTGATACGTTATTATTTAATATGAAAGATGCTGTTGGTAATCCGGCTGGATCTTCAGCATTTTTCCAGAAAGTTCCCCAATAATGAGCATTCATGGCTATTCATTCAATCTTGGACCGGCCCCAATAGAGGTTGAAGTTCTCAATAATGTCAATTCAGAAGTAGAGATTACAGTGGTAAAACCAGTGATCACTGTGGCCATCAGCGTAGTTTGTGATTAAAAGTATTTGCATTTCAAAATAACTGCCGTATAATCTTAAGCAGTTAGACCAAAACTCAAAAAAACAAACAAGTAACAAATGGGTGCAATTCCTACCCCCCTATCTACTGGTCTAGCTTTGGGAATGGTTTTGCACCTTCTTTAGAGGGAGCAGTTGTGAAGACTAATAAAACGAAGAAAAAACATGGATTCAAGAAAATCGTTCATGACTACGATCTTTTAGATGGGTCTGAACAAACCGAAGCTTTTAATCGTGCCAATGAAGTTTATGATTCTAAGGGTAAATGTCTAAAGAATCGTTTTGGTAAGCGTAAAGATCTCATCATCAAGAAATCTGTTGAAGAATTCGCCAAGACCTATCAACCATTTATAAAGGCCTGTGAGAAGGCAGGGATTGAATCTTCTAAGAATGAAGCTTCTAAGTACAGGCGTGGCTTTGGAACAGCTATAAAGTTCAGCAATGAGCAATGGCGCACATTACCACATAGAGGAAACGACAACTAAAAATGTTAAAAGTAAGACACATACAATTTCAAAAAGGTAAGCATATATTTTCATATCACTATGATGATTTTAAAGAATTAGTTAATTATTTGGTTGATACTGCTGACTCAGATAATTCACCTTTAGATCTAATGGATGTCCCTCAGATCGTTGAAGCTATTTTAGTATATGAAAATAAAAAATTTGTTATGGATATGCAGGTTGATAAGAAATGAAATATGCACCTGATACGCAGAAAAGCATAAGTTATAAGCATGCGACATTTTTAACCTAAAGAATTATCTCGTATGGACGATAAGAAGATTGAAAGGTAAATAATATGAAAAAAATTATTTTAACGTTAATGGTCACTCTAATAGTGGCATGTCAATCAAGTCGAGAAAAATACAAAGAGCTCGATTATAGGATGCAATCTCAGAAAGTTAATGAGGTAAAAGAGTCCTCAACAGGTCAGGTTTTTTACTTCGACGAATTTATGAAGGGTCAACCTGATTATATCGAGAGACTTAAAGATCAAATATTTCATGGTTCAAATGGTAGGGTTGAATTGTCTATTGCTGCTGTTAGGAAAGATTCAGTATCTTTACGTGTAAAGCATTATTTCAAACCTAGTCGATTTGAAGGCCCTAATAAATACTTCTTAAAGTCTGATACCTGGCATGTCAAGCCGGGTTTAACTGAAGAATTTGAATACAACATTAAAACATCTAAAATCATTTCATATAAAGAATTGAAATTTCAGATTATTAGTGTGAGTGATTCGGGAGTGATCAAATACAAACGAACTAAATAAACGATCACAAGATAAAACAGGCCAATCATCTTAATTGAATGATTGGCCTTTTTATCCACAGAAGGAAATGGGAAGTCAATAATGGCAATCACAGATAAAGAATTAAATGCAGGCTGATAATATACTAGAGCGAGATCCATTGGGCAATATAATCCAATGGGAAGCCGATAGGGAAGCTAGGATTAAACAGATGGAGATTAAAGCCAGGCCTTACCACCCTATAATCCAGAACTTTGGTGAGGGTGTTTGTCTTATGTGCAAAGGAACCTTTATCAAGAGCATGACTGAACAACTGTACTGTGACATACCTAAGCCCTGTAGGAAAGAAGCCACTTACCTAAAACGGCAGGAGTGGCTTGCCAAAAGAAAACTAAAGGAACCATCATGACCGACAAGAAACCAAGTAACGCGGAATCAATTATCCAAACATACAAAGCCTTAGTTATGAAATGGGGCCTAGAACATGAAGAGGTTGAAAGTTACTTCACCAATGTGATGGAAAAGGAATTGAGCGCGGAGGATATTGCGCCTTTTATAGATTGGAGTGGAGAGTGATAAACCCCCTGAAAGAAGGGAGAGTGGGTACTAAAGAAACCCAACGCCCCATCCGATACATAAGTAGAAAGGATAGATTGTATGAAAAACATATCTATTAAGCACCTACAAGGTGAAGAGTATCAGTTGTCAGTTGACGACAAGGTTCTAGGTAAGAATCTAACACATGATGAGGCTATTAAGTTCAAGTCATGTTTAGAAGTTCTATTTAGTTCTTCACCCTCCATACTTGGGGACATTATCGATCTTATGAAAGATCAATATGATGCTGTCCCATTCGACGAAGTAGAGATGCCTTGTCCAACGTGTGGGAAGCTATCAAAACGCAAGGATATTAATCCTAGCTAAACAGTTACTAGCCTAACTGAAGAGGGTTAAATACCCGAAACGCCTCCTGTCTTTCTTAGGGGGTGTCTTAGGCAACGAGAAATGAAGCCACAACAGGCAGAAATTAGGATGGTTTAAAGGATGAGTGATATGTTGTTGCTATTACGATGTGGTTGGTGCGGAGCTTTTTGCGATAACACTGGAAGAATATTTAAGCCGACAAGACCACTTATATTGATATGCGACAGGCTTGATAAAGGTACTTGTGTCGGATGCTCACCTTCCCTAAAACCAGATGATGAGGCTGTTTTGAATAAGAATCTAGGGAAAATAAGATCAAAAGTTAACGAGTACACATCAACGGGAAAGACTAGCACCAAACCCCCTGAAAGAACGGAGAAATTGAAATGAGTGAAACGGTAGAAGTAACTAAGAATGTGAGCGTTCAATTAGAACAAGAAATCGATATCGACATTAAAGTCCAAGTTGATTATGTTAAATGTAATGAATGTCGCGAAGAGTTAGGATTTGTTCTCGAATCTGATGGTTGCGGTGATCTTCAAATTAGTGTTGATCGATGTGAATGTAATGACAAGGCCCAATCATGACCCCCACCCAAGCCGATAATAACCAACAACAGCCGAGGCTTTGTAAGGATTGTGAACATTTTGACGAGGAGTATTTAAATTTAGGGTACTGCACTAGGTTTGACGGTAAAGTTAGACGTTCAAGTTATGAGAGAGGCGATACCGTGGGAGATGTCTGCGGCCCATCAGCCAAACACTTCAAACAGAAGCCTAAGAGATGGTGGGAGTTTTGGAAGTAAAATATGAATGCCTATCTTGTGGACATATTTTCAATGTTGATTTTGATAAAGACCAACCAATTTCGTTTGAAGAAGAATGCCCAATATGTGATGGGCATGGCTATAAATGGAATACCCCAACGAACGAGAAGGAAGATTGATATGAGTGATACTGATAAAGAAATTGGAATAATAAAAAGTTGCCTAGAAGCATTGAAAGACCTAGAAAGTCCAGAGGCGTGTAAAAGAGTGGGCGACTATTTATTTGACTATTGTAAATGTCTAGGGAAGAAATTGAGGGAAAAACAAAATGAAACCCAATAACGCACCGCTGAAACCATGCCCTTTTTTAAAATAATCCGAAATAGTTCTTGAGTTGTTAGTATATCTAGGTATACTATAAGTATGAAGATTGAAAAAGGAAACGAGATGAATCAAAAAAATATGAGTAACCTATTACGTGGCAATGTGGGAGGAAGAACCCAGCAAACTTTTAACGTACCTTTTGATAATGATGGCCTTCCTGATGTGTTGAAAATTAAAATAGTCGTCTCTCCGACCACGTACCAACAGAACTTTTCAGGTTGGAATATAGTTATAAACGGCTACAAACAATTTGTTAGATTACTTGACAGACAGGAAGCCATTGACAAAGCCTATGTAAATTGGGTTAAGAAATTTATTGATTCATCAGGCAAGCCAAAGAAGGGAGCTTTTGCTAAATGAAAATTGTAATTAAAAACGGCCCACCTGCTTTTGGTGATATTATTGTACGCTCCATTCCCTACTGTATCGAAGTAAATCAAAGTAAAAGTAATAATCATTTTCACATTTATGGGGATACCATTGCTGAAACTATTGAGGCTATACTTAAAATTAAAAAAGGTGACTGCACACCCTTCTTTAACGCTAAATTTGGCAGGAGATTACCTACGTTCCACGTTAAGCGAGGCGGATCACATCTACTCATACGACACCCTAGCATTGTTGGATCGGCAATATTTATAGACTTAGACAATGTCGGCTTATTCCTTGACGCCCTCTTAACTATAGAGGAATTCCACGATTCGATGCAGACAGACTACCGTAATCAAGGCGTAAATTAATGAAAAAACACCCAAAACTCTACAAAGAAACAATGACAACCGAAGAAGTCATACAGGCCGTTGACAGCATCAACACAACCATGGCCGCTAAGAAGTGGTTAGAGCGTCACGGAATATCAAAGTACCCTGTAGACGCTCGAACTAGCTTATGGGATCGGGATCAGGTGATGAAGGTTTTAGGATTATGAGTGTAGGTATGTACAAAGGGGTAAACTATAGAAAAATGAGGATTTGTGATGTCTGTACCTACTCTACCATAAAAGAGCGTTGGTGGTTTATTTTTGACAAAGCACACAAAGCAGAGGGTTCTCATTTTAAAACTTTAAAAGAATTAAAGTTGTATATAGATAAAATCCGAACAGCCCCCGAAAAAGAAAGCGAGGTAAATGATGAGTGAACCTGATTTTAGTCTTGCTGATTATGAGCAACACGACGATGAGGCTAGTGAGGTCTTAGACCCTAATGTCGAGATCCCTGAACACATCAAAAAAGAAGCCGCTGAATTGTTGCCACAGGTTAAAGCAGAATTTGAAAAACTGCCCGATAACATTAAAAACATGTTGAACAATAACCAATCAGACGAAGCCAATAATCACCAAAGATTTTGTGCATTACATGACTATACTGATTTATCTGATCCGATGAATCCCGATTGCACTTGTAAAGACGAAGCCGAAGAATTGACGACTGATGAGTTGAAGCAAAAAATCAAAACGGCCAAGACCAAATTAAAAAAGGCTAAAAAGGAAAATGACTGTGGTTATTTTACACACGTTTTGATTGATGAGGCTTTGAAGGAATTGGGGAAATAATAATGGACGGAAATCTAGCAGCGAGTGATCGCCAAACTTATATGACGGAGGAAGAAATGGGAAAGTTGGGTGATAAAGTATCTGATCAAGAAATTAATATTCGCGCTGTAAAGGTGCTAGGGTGTGAATACTACCACTGTGAAAAATATCCAAGTTGTTGTAAAGTTAAAATAAATAAAGCTGTCATTAATTTGGTCAACGATCAATTAACTTGGAAAAAAGAAATTGGTGCTTGGTTTAGAGCAGATCTACTCAAATTCACCACCTCAAGAGATTGGGCTTGGCTGTTGGTGGATGAGTGTAATAAGAGAGGTTTACTCAAGAAGTTATATCAGGCAATTTTATATGACCAATTAAATACGGGTGAGATGCATTTATGCTTAACGGCTTCACCCGAACAGATAACCCTAGCCGCTTTGGAGGTTTTGGAAAATGAGTGAAGAAACCGAAAGAGATTATTTGTTAGGCCAGATCCATCAATTAGAACATGAGAATAAGGAATTAGAATCAGAAAAAGCGGCTTTGGAAGAAGAAGTAAAGAGGTATCAAAATTTAGCGGAAACTGCAAAGAAGTTGTATGATGAAAATGAACAAATTAAAACCTTAGAGGCTATGGTTGATGTGTATCAAGACCAGCAAAAAGAATGCGATGATCTTGAAGAACAAAACGCCAAGTATCGGGCTTTAGTAGACTCTGTAGATAATTTAGTCCAAAGGTTTTGTGATAAATATGAACCACATATTATAGGTGATGATGAAATTGTAAGCAAAGGCGTTATCAGCTTGCTTAATTCTCTAAAGTCAGAATTAAAACTAGCCCAACAAGCCCTAAAAACGAACGGAGATGATTGATATGATTTTTATGCAAACTTATACAGGTAAGAAAGTATATCTACAAAACCCAAGTGTAGACGATATTGACATTGAAGATATCGCACATGGACTAGCACACACTTGTAGATTCGCTGGACAATGTAGTGAATACTATTCGGTGGCAGAACATAGTGTTAATGTTGCCGTGGCCATACAAAATAGAGATATTGAGTTCGAAGCGCTCATGCATGATGCTACAGAGGCGTACATTCACGACATCACATCTCCCTTGAAATCTATCTTGCCCGAATATAAAAGAATTGAAATTAGATTAAACGAAGTGATTATGCAGAAATTTAATTTAAGCTCACAATACCGAGAAGAAATTAAGGATGTTGATTTAAGGATGTTGGCTACAGAGCGTGATGCTGTTTTCAAAAACAGGGTTCTATGGGGTAAGTATATGGACAAGATAAAGCCATATGAAAATATGAGTTTCAAATTTTACTCCCCAAAAAAAGCAAAAGCAAAATTTTTAAAGGTGTTTTATCGATTACAGGAGACTAGAAATAATGAAACCTAAAACCCCCGAACAACTAAACCGATTGAAGGAGATTGAGAATGGCCATTAAAATATGGACAGTACAAGAAATCAAAAATTATAAGTTGTCGAACCCGTTTCACATCCAGCCTTGGCTCGATACACAGATGATTAGCCTTAAAGAGCATAATGAAGCTCCCTGTTCACAGGCCCATGCAGCGTTAATAGATTATATTCTGAAGAACTCGAAATCAGATTGTGATCCCAAGGTCCATCTTAGGATTTATGAAATGGCAAAGAAGTTGAAGATATTGGAAGGAACGAATTGATATGAGTGATAATCGTTTAAAAAAATTTCACAGAAAGAAATGTTTGCCATGGTCATTTCAAGCAGTAAAAGACGGGTCTAAAACATTTGAGATACGCCTTAACGATTGTGATTATCAAGTTGGTGATGAAGTTTGTCTAGAAGAATATGAACAAGAATTTTACACAGGTGATCAATACATATTTGAGATATCTTTCGTAACTGACTTTGAACAAAAAGACGGTTATGTTGTCTTAGGTATTAAAAGTGAACAGCTCCAAACCGCGCAAAATCGAATCGATGAGTTGGAGCGAGAAAACACGCATATAAACGGCAGTATTGTTACTCAAAATAAAATTCTTGACGATTACAAAGAAGAAAACCAACAACTCCGCGCTAAACTGGAAGTGAAAACAACAACTTGCCCTGAATGTGGGTGCAAAGAATACACGAAACTTGTTGATTTAGAAAGTGTTGCTTGTGATAGATGTAAGCAAGAGTGGTTTTTCGACATTGACTACAGCGAAGTTATCATTAAAGAAAATCAAGACCTCAAAGCCAAACTGGCTCCTTTGGCGGGGATTGAGGATGTTGCGGGGTTTGTAAATAGGGCAAATGCTATGGAGAAGCTACTCTATCAAATAAACGATAATTTGAAAAATCACAAAGATGACGGTACGAAACAAGGTCTTCAATTAGAAGTTATAAAGCAACATTGTGAACGGTTATTTCCAACCCCCAAAAGCGATGAAGATGAAAGTGCGGTTGATAAATGAGATTTGTTCGAGGTGAAATAGACGATAAGAAATATTGTATCGCCTTAACAAACTCGATTCTTGAGCGTGTGGCTTTTATATTTAAAAGTAGAGGCTGGAAATTTCATACAACTTACTGGGGTGATAAGTATAGTTTTATAAAGTGGAGAAAATAATGAAAAACAAAACCCCCACGCAGAAGCTGAGTGCCTCAGACATAGCAGCCGTCAACTCCTTAACCCCCGAACAAGTGATTGACCACATTGAAAACAAAGGATGCTTCACAATCTGTAAAACTATTGTAGGTATGTGGCCTAAGTATCAATTGTGGGATTTAGAAGGAGATATGCTGTTAGTTGTTAGTGTGGATAGTGGGAACATAGCCGTAACGCCATACCTTGAAGGTGAACGCAACCCTCACCAATTCGACATTTCACATAGAACATTTTCAAAACGTGACAGTAAGAAAATATACAAGCTTTTAAAGAAAAGGTTATTGTTATGAACCAAGATCATTCTCCTAAAACACAATGTCCAAGATGTGAAAAGTGGGTTGTAGACATGGACGGTTTCGGAGTACTTGCCCATGAAGAATGCGGGTATTGCTCACATCCAAGCAGAACCGGGGATATCTGTGATATCTGCCAAGATGTAGAAGGCGCCAATGTTTATGAGAAGCCGGCGCAAATAAACATAAAACTCATCAAAGACGTGAAACTCATCAACAGAATCAAATGTTTCTTTGGATGGCATGAGTTGGGCGTGATTGGTTTGGATTGGTCAGCTGAGGCCGGTGGAGGGTCTTCAGAGCATAAATATTGTATTCACTGCCCATTCACCCGTTCGAAAAGAAATCTCTGATGAGTGAAATTTCTCACAAAGATTTGCCCAAAGAATTCAAACCAAATGAACACCAAAGAAAAATGTGGGAAGCATTTAAGTCTGGTGAGGTTGCAACCTTTGTCTTTACACATACCAGAAAAACATTGAGCAAATATTACAGAAGCATATGCAATCATGACTATGAGAAAAAGGTTTTAGTGATGACTCCACATGGTAAATTTTTCTCTGAGGTTTGTTGGAATTGTAGGGATATAAGAGCCAAGGGGGATTGATGATCATAGACCCAACATTATCGCATTCGGACTTGGAACTGATTGAATGCATCCTTCATCTAAGAAACAGCTCAACAATAGCGTTTGTTGGTGGCACAGGCTGTAATTGTGAGGGTTCCGAGTCTCGCATGGACATCACGCCGATCGAGGAAATGTCGATCGATCTTCCCGATATGCCGGTGAAAAGCCCTAAGAACTTCTGTAAACGATGTGGCAGGGATCATAAAACGAGTTGGTGTAAGTGAAGAATTACTATTGGAAACAGGATTTGTTGACTCATCTGTTTGTATTTATTTTCATGATATTGATGATTCGGGTGGCTGTAAGGATGTATTTTTATTGTTTTGAAGGGATTTTGGTATGGGAATAATGGATAGTGGAAATGAAATGGATGTCTTAATCCATACGCAAGTTATGGGCAGATTAACATACATCCAGTACCCAAATAGAAAAATGCGATGGAATAAAGATGGAGTAGTTCACCCCGTACCATCCTACTCCACTGAAATTCAACACGCTTGGGAAGTGGTGGAGAAGATAAGGGAAACACGTAAAATCTACATATCAATGGGTAATGATTCACATTCAGTCATTTTAGACAGTTTTCTAAATGGCCCCATGTTTGGAGGTGAATCGATACCTCATGCAATATGTTTGGCCGCATTGCAAGCGGTTGGTGCGAAAATTTGATTGCCAGGAGCGGCGGAGTGCCCTATGAGCTCAAGGGACGGAGAACCCCTGGTAATCTTTTTTGATAGAATGTTTATGGTAGCGCAGCACAGCGAGAGATATCTTGCTGAAGTCGTATTAGGATGAGTGCATCTAAGAACGTGGTTGACGACACGTCTCCAAAATAGTCAGGGCAGGACTGGCCGCTATCACCATATTATACCGATATAGTTGAGCCTTCATTGAGGTCATGAACGAGATGAAGCATTAGACGATAGTGGCCCGTAGATCGCTCATGAGATCGTAGGGGTAATAGAGGTTCGACTCCTCTTATCGGTGCCATATTATATGAACCGTGGGTCGTGATGCATCTTGGTAGGCCACTTCGCATAGGAGACAGACGGTTCGAATCCGTTCACGGTTCACTATATTATGCCGGGTAGCTTAAGTAGAGTTACAGATACGCGATCTGTGATGCAGGTATCGAATCCTGCCTCGGCACATATTCAAACAGGGAGATAACGACATGATTGACGACAAGAAAAGAAAACTCTATCGAATTACGGGGCAATGTGTCCTTGATTTTATGAGAAAGTTTGGCGATGTCCCTGATGATGCTGAGTTTATTGATGTTCACTATCAGCCTCATAATGAGATTGTTCATGAAGGTGGGGATATGAATGTTGAGGATGTGGAATTTCGTCAGAGACTGGAAGATCTGACCCTTTAACGCACCGCCGGCCGTAAATAACCTCTAAGGAATCACGCTGATCAGCACGATAAAGACTCCATGTTAACGAAAGGAAATAACATGGATAAGGCACTGTATCTAGCTAATTTGTACAAGTCAGTGGCACTTCACATGGAGCTTAAAATGAATTGTGAGAAGCGTGGTGATGCCAAGGGTGTTATCTGGCATGGTGATATCATTGACGAACTTCAGAAGAATATTTTCACTGAATTGGCTGAGTAATTGTGACTTGGGGAAGCTGCTTCGGTGGCTTCTCTTTATCACGATGACAGATGTTAACAGATTATAAAACTCCATCGACCTTCACTTTAACAGACGTTAGAACACTGGACCAATCTCATATAATCACAGCTTAAATGGTCCAACTGACCTCTCAAAGTTACTATCAATTACTTAAGTGAACTTTCAATAAGTGTTATCTCAAAGATATTTCATTGACATCAACACTCATAATCAATCAAAATTAATACATGGGGTGACAGGGGCTCGGGGGTCTGGGTGACGGGCTATGGGCTTAGGCTTAGAAATGTATTGGAAGTTATTACTATGAAAGACTTTACAAATATAAAGAAGTACTCAAAGACAGTTAGATTCAAAGCTAAGATCATCAAGGAGACTGATAAGTGGCTCAAGGCCATGGTGTTGTACAAGAAGGATCGCATAGACCCCTTCTACTTCTCTAAAAAGCAAATACAAATAGAACGACACTCAACCATTCACATCATCATCACGTATCAATGCAGACTTGCCATCAAGGATAAATTGATCTCAAGGTACTAGAAACCTGCTTAATTAACGTCAATCTCATAAGATATTCACATCATCCATTACTATTACGAACTATCATGAACTATCATGTGATAATAATTTAAATACTTTTAAAAGCATAATGCACAGTGACTTAAGACCTCTCAACACCTCAATGTAAACACTCACTCACATTGTAATATTAGAATTCTATGGTACGCTTGACCATATGCGAGATTGACTTAGGTAACTGCATAACATCTACTCCATCACAGCTTTTATTTTGTATTCATTTAACGTGTTTGATGTACAGCATTACACAGATCTAAACTGACCTCAGCTATCATCTTCAAACTCTCTATCTGTCTATGTTTATCACTGCTCATCGTGACTACTTGTAAACACTTTCATTGTATTTGTGTGTGCAATTGTGTGTTGTTGTTGATTGACGCTACAATTTATTTAAATTTAAAGATCGACCTCAGCACCTCTCAAACCACAACATGTAGTGTTTTAAGACTGTCATCCATGGTGCCATTGATTTAAAGGCTGCAATCGATACATTGTTATATCTAGAACATTTGATTCTATTGACCTCAGCTATTCATCAGTTGAAGTTGTATGAGAGCCTGTTGTAGGGTTATAATCATTCATGAATCGTTGCCTAGTAATACACAGTAATCATTGATTAAGATCACTGAGAGCTTATTACAGCCTCTCACAGTCAACAGGAGACATGCCTTGAAAGATCTTGAAGAAAAAGAAAATTTCCAAAAAAAGTTTTCTGAGAACGTCAAGTTACACCCCAGCACACCAGAAGTCACCAGATCTGAGAACCAAATAGCTATTTCTAGTCCAAAAACACCGATTACGAGGAAGAGGTCGCCGTCATCGATATATAGTGGTGTAAATTGGTGTACAGAGCGTAATAAATGGCATGCTGTTTCGCGAATAGGGTATAAGAAGATTACGTTGGGCAGGCATATGACGGAGCGTGGTGCGGCGTTGGCGTTTGATGAGTATGCGAGGAAGTTGATTAAAAGGTTGCGTAAGAATTTGAACTTTCCGGATGAGAGTGATAGTGTGTCGGCAGCGTTATCGGATCAGGTGCATGCTGATGAAGAGAAGTCAGAGATTGTTGATGGAGATGAAAGTGTATTTGGGCCGACAACGGTTGGTGATTATGAGAGGGCGCGGGAATCTGAGGATGATGATGATTTGGAAGAGGAATAATGAATTTAAGGGAGATGCGTAAAGGTACTGGTATTCATCGGAAAGAATTTTGTAGGTTATTGGGAGTAGGTCTTCGGACATTGGATCATTGGGAGAATGGGAAAAGGATTATGCCCACAATGCGGATTACGACATTTTCGAGGATATGTGGTGTTACGGCTGATCAGGTATTGAGTGCTATTGGGGAAACGATAAGCCAACATGACTAGAGAATCAACAAACTATAAGCTCAATCAAACTATTATGATCACGCCGACAACGGAGAGTTTCGTAAGTGCTATTTTGATAAGAAGAAGCTCCATTCAGTACGAATTGACTTATCTGGATGATAAGGAGCAAAAGACCTCGTGGTTTGATGAAAAATTAATAGATCGAATAGAATTCAACTCTAATAGTGATGTTGAATCATGATTGAGGACAATATGGAATCGTTTGATCGTGAATTAAGGCGGCTTCAAAGGGAAATAAGTGGTCTGGAACTTGATTGGCACGATCGAGTGTGGATAGAATTCGAGAAATACCTATTAGAAGAGGGTTTTATCACTAAATTCGGACAGGAATATGAGTGTATTGTGGATAAAAAGTCAATTGAACCAATTCCCCAAGTGAAACTTATTGGAATGAAACCCGAAAAACTCATGGAAGGCTCGGTTCTCTTGGCTTTGATAGCAGCTTTGATGGCCTTGGTGTTTTTATTGATACTTCAGAATATAGCTTGAAATTCTTTAGAACCAGGATGTTTTTAGACGGTATTTATTTCACATTTGAGCCCTTGGCTGAATACTGCTATTCTAAGATCATGAGAATAATTAAATGGCACAATGAAACAAAGCTGAGATGAAAGCCAAAATAAAAATCCAATTACATGACTTGATTGAGGCTATTATGGCGTCAAATCCAGAAATGCAGCCAAAAAATGTCAGGAAATACATCGTTGAAACCCTTGTGATGGATGAAGACGGGTATATTGAGTTGGATTTAACTTTTCAAAAACCAATACAGGGAAACAATGGCCAAAGTTGAAGGATACGTTCCAGGTAAGGATGCAATAAGGGCCCATAAAAGCCTTGCCAATATCAGATGTTTGGTTTGGGGAATTAAAAGCGGCAAGACTGAGTGGGGCGCCTGCGAAACGGTACGATTCGCTAAATTTAACTCAAATAAGAACGTTTGGTGCGTCAGTTCATCATTTCACAACCTTGAAGCCTGTATTGCAGCACTTACAAAATTGTTGGAACACAACAAGGTCGCATATAAATACAAAATTGGTAATCACAGCTTTCATTTGGCCAATGGAACGGTTATTTCGTGCAAATCCGCTGATCAATACGACAATCTAAGGGGCCCAAACGTCGACTGGTTGTGGATTGATGAGGCTGCCTTCGTAAAAGAAGAGGCATGGTGGATCTGCCAAGACCGTTTGGCCGTAACTCAGGGAAGAATTCTTTTAACCACTACCACTGATGTAAGAAACTGGCTTTGGGAACTTTGCCTTGAAGGTGGAATGCCGCCCACTATGGAATATGGGGTTTTTGAAAGCCGCGGTGAGGATGGGAAAAAAGACCATAAATATTTCATCAGCCATTATCCAACCTGGCATTTCCCATGGGTACCCAAAGAATGGGTGGCCGATAAAAAGGCGAAAAGGCCCCGGGTGGTATTTGATCGAGATATTGCCGCATTGTTTTCATCACATGGAACATCTGTTTTCAACTATATTTGGGAAGCTTTGTCTCGAGCCCCACTGGTCAGAGACAATAAGGCAAAATATGTTATAGGCCTTGATTTGGCGAAAGAACAGGATTTTACCGTAATTACGGTGATGGATGGTGATGGCCGGGTATTCAAAGTTTTGAGATTTCAAAAAGTTGATTATAAGATTCAGGTGGAAAGAGTCGTTGAACAGTCAAAATTGTGGAATGCATGCGTAGTTATTGATAAAGCCAACGTGGGTAACGTGATTCAAGAGCTTTTGAGGGCTGAAGGGCTTCAGGTGCATGCCGTTGATATGAACTCTCATGATGTGAAAACATCGTTAATCCAGCAATTGCAGCTCGGATTTGAGACAAAATCAATTAAATTGATTGATCCCAAGTCCGAGTGGGGAACTACAGACGATCAGCAAATGTATGATGAGCTCGGTTACTATGCAACCAAATTAACACCAGGCCGAAAACAATTGAGTTATAGCGCACCAAGAGGCATGCATGATGATTGCGTGATATCTTTGGCCTTGGCAAATTGGGGCAGAGCCCGCGGTTTGGCCGGTGGTGGATTGACCGCAGCGCAAGTATCACTGGCCCGTAAAGAATGGGATGAGGCCATTAGAAAATCAAAAAATAATAAAAATCGCGTTCGCTCTTCAAAGACAAATCTGTTAAAAAGGTATTACGGAACTAAGTCAAATCTTGGTTTCAAATCTTCGGGTTCAACGTTTTGGGGTTAAATAAATGAGATTTTCTTGGTCTAAAGAGAAAAAGGAATTGAAAGAAGTTAAGGTAGATCCCGAAGATATTAGAGGTGGTGGTTCAGCTTTACCAAGACCAAAAACTGTAAAAAGATTAACCGAAACCATTTTTACCCAAACATCTAATCTTGATGAAGGTACAGATTTTGATGATATTTTTTTTCAGCAATTGGGTGGAACTACCGATATTGATTTACCTCAACAAACTCTGTTAAAAGCCCAAAGACTGGCAGTTCTTCTATTCCGTAAAAATTGTAGAGCATGGAGTGGAACTGAAATTATGAAAGATTTCGTTCTTGGTGATGGAATCAAACATAAGGCCGTAGATCCCAAAGTTCAGGAAATTTTAGATCAGCATTGGGAATTAAACGAGTGGGATGACAAAATTGAAGAGCGTATGCGAGCTCTTTCATTGTTAGGGGAACAGGTTTATCCAGTATTCATAAATGATAAAACCGCCATTGTGAAACTTTCCACAATATCTCCATTGAAAATAAAAAATGTTCTGAGAAGTAAAAAAGATGCTGAAGAAGTTACGCACATCGTTACAGGTTTGAAGAAAAAGCCAAAACTTGAAATCATCAACATGAATGATGATGGTAAACTTGAGGGAGAAGCCTTTTATTTTACTGTTAACAGAATAAGTGGTGGAAGTCGTGGCGTACCCGATATGTTGCCGGCTGTTGATTGGCTTGAAGGCCTCGATGGTATGTTGTTTGCACTTATGGAAAGAAGCTCTTTAGCCCAAGACATTGTTTTTGACCTCACTTATGAGGGTGCAAATGATAAAGAATGTCGTGAAATGGCTTTGGAATTCATTAATAGTTTGAAAGAGGGCGGAGCATATGCCCACAATGAGAAAGTCAAGTTGGAGATAATGGCCCCCGAGCTTGCCGCATCTGATGCCGAAACTGTGATTTCTATACTGCTCCGTCAAATTCAAGCGGGAATGAGATTGGCTGGATTATTCTTTGGTGATGCTGAAGACCTGACAAAAGGTAGCGCATCCGAATTATCAATGCCTGTTGCCAGGGCCATTAAGGCAAGGCAAAATTTTTGGAAACGCATGCTTACCAAAATATTCAAATATCAAATTCAAATTGCCAAAGAACAAGGTAAGTTGGAAGGCGTTACAGATTTCAGTTTCAAAATATCAATGTCTCCAATACTTTTGAGAGATATCAAAGTTATGACAGCGGCATTAATTGATTTAGGGACAACTCTTCCAGATGCCGTAGCTGAACAATATATTTCAAATAAAGAAGCTGCAGAAATTTACAGAAATTCATTGGAGCAGCTTGGAAGTTTGATGGAAGATTTTGACCCTGAAGATTTGAAGGATGTTAAAATTCTTAAAAATAGATTTTTGAAGAAAGAAAAAGAAGAAGAAACCGACGAGTCAAAAAATGTCACATAAAGAAAAAATGTACGTTGTTTTCGATACCCACGCTGAAGGCGTTGCTTTTTTGAAAAAGGTTAATGAGGCTTTAAAAATCGTAGCGCCCCGGTCACATGGCAAGTGCATCCACCACGAAGACGGTGAGACATGTATTGTTAAATTGAGTGAAAAGAGCTTTCACCTAGAGCTTTTAAAGGACTACGATTTAATTGACGGCCACGCCGTACAGGAGTTGGGCTATTATAAGGATGTGGTGATAACAAGTGACCAATAAGGTTCTATTAGAATCCCATCTCGGAATAGGTCTAAACGGACCTGATGTGGAAACTTGGACCAGCCAGGCGGCAGGTTCGGATGTTTTTTCACAATTAACCGAGGCGGATCAGCCTTTATATACCTTAGACGCTCATTTGGGGCACCCTGCCGTAAGTCCTGACACTACCGAGTTTTTGGAAGCTCTTAGCGGTACCGTGGGTGACATTACGACCAGCGACCTAACTCTGACAGTGGTTGCGAAGCACACCTTGAAAACCTCCACCCGAAACCATGTCAGGAAAACGGTCAATTTATTTGCAGGTGCCCAGGGTTATCAGCAGTATTTTGCTGGGGCTGAAACCCCATTTTCCCTGATAGGTGATGGCGTAAATCGTGACGCATGGATGGGCGCTGTTATTTCTGATTTGTCGATCCCAATGGTTATTACCACCCAATTCAATACGACTACAAACAGGACTTCTCAGTTCACAAACGGAGTGGAGGACGAGGTAACAAATTCTCCAGCCGCCAATCTTTTTCAGAGTTTGTCTGACACCCTGGCGAAAATGCGTATTGGAAATGATAGTAATAGCACAGACGGTCATCTGTTTTACATAGCACTTGACGACACCCTTTTGAATCCGTTGGACGTTTTCAATAATTTGGCCCCTATTTACTTAAACCCGTTCAACGGTGGTGGTGCAAGTTCATTCCAAAAATTATTTCTATTACTAAACGACTCCTAAATCATGGCTGACAGCGAAGGTTCTGAGAAGTTCGTCAAGTCTTTCGCGGATAGCAGAAAATCACTTTTCAGTCTTTCAGATCAGGCAGTAATCAATCTCATGTCATTGATGAAAGATTTTCGAGAAGATTCTTTGGAAAGATTAAGATTTGATCGACCATCAGATCCAAGGGCCCCATTCAATGTGAGAATTTTGCCTGATTTAGAGAGAAGCCTAAACAGTTCTTTAAATACTTTGAAACAAAGATCAAATCAAGAATTCAGTGATAAGCTTGATTTGGGTTTTGATCTCGGTCAGGGTGTGACCGCTCGGGCCATGGTTGCTGCCAATGTTCCTGTAGCATTTCCACAAATTGCCCCAAGTGTTTTAGCTGGATTATCAAGGGATGCGGTCAATGTTTACAGTGAAATGTTTGATGATCTGGGAATAGCTATCACGAATCAAGTTAATAGATCTGTTGCCGGACTTCAATCTTCAAGTCAAGCAATGAGAAGGATAAACAGACTTTTGAGAACAAGTCCAGAAGTAAGGGCCGGCCAAAGAAAACGTGTTAAATTTGCATTCCAGGCTGAGGAAATTGTTAGAACAGAAATGGGTCGGGTTTTTTCAAGTGCTCAACAATCGGCATCTGAACAATTGGCCGATTCAATACCTGGATTAAAGAAACGGTGGATTCCAGTGGGGGATGGTCGTGTAAGGCGTGGCCATGGTGAAGCCGGTTCAATCTATGCGCCTGGTGGTGAAATTGGTCCAATTCCCATTAAGCAAAAATTTAGAATAACGGACTATTCCAGAACAGGATCAACAAATTTTATGACTCTTGGCGGATCTGCAAGCCCAAAAGGTTTTACAGGCGGCTTGAGCGTTATCAAGGTTGAGACATATCAAAGGCGTGGCCGATTAATTGTCGATAAGATGTTATTTCCCAGAGATCCAAGCGCAAGTGCTGGAAATGTTATTCAATGTCGATGTGTCACCATGGACGTTATCCCCAATCTGGAAAAGACTTTAGATAAATCAATTGGAATTATTCAACAATCTTGAAATGAGGTATTACCATGGCAAAAAAGAAATCTACAAAGAAAAAGAAATCCACAAAAGAAAAAGATAGGTCATCTGAAATTGTGGAAAAAATGTCTTCCGTGATTACTGGGGATGATAATTCTCAGGACAACAATAAATCGAAGTCATCAGAAGTTGTTTCAGAAAATCAAACTAATCAGGAAACTGAAGTAGAAGAATCTCCAAAAGATGATTCAAAAGATCGCGCAGAAATTCAGCCAGAACCCGAAGAAAAGCCTGAAACTAAGGAAATTCATCCATCAAAATTTAGGCCAAAAGGCGCTCCAGATGCAGAAGATTGTATTGGTGAATTCCATACAGAAACATTTTATATCTACAAAATAAAGCATGATAAAGTCGAAAAATATAAGGGCAAGAAAAAGATTTTAATAGAAAAATAATCTACAAACCCGCCCCAGACAGAACGGATTGTTCACATAATATTTAAATCTATTTTGTGAACAATCCATCTTTTTCATTGCCCCCAATCATTCAAATAAGATACTTTTGATGTATGAAAAGATTCTACGAGAAAAATAATGTCTTTTTACTCAACGATGTTGAGGGCAAATCAGGCAAAGAATGGGATGTTGTTCTCATTGAATCCGGCCTCTCCCACAATAAAAAATTCTATTCGAATGAACTTCTAGAAAATTCAGTAAGCCGCTTTGAAGGTGTGAAATGTTGCGTTTTCTTAGAAGGTGACAATTTTAATCATCGTGATGAAGGTAATGCTGAAAACAATCCAGCTGGCCCTGGCATGAATACAATTGGATGGTTTGAAAACGCTCGATTTGAAGAGTTCACCAAACCAGATGGTTCAAAGGGTCATGGAATCGTTGCAAGATTAAAAGTTCTCGAAGGTCAAGACCGCATTATGAAGGGCATGAAAGATGCCTTTGCAAATGGGAAAACTGATTTGTTCGGATTTTCTATTGATGCCCATGGTGAGGTTCGAGAAGGTATCATTGAAGGAGAACAGGCTCTTATTGTTGAATCATTGGAGCATGTTGAATCAACTGACTTTGTGACCAGTCCATCAGCCGGGGGAAGATTGCTTCGTATCGCTGCAAGTAAAGAAAAAAAGGGAGAAGGCATGAAAGATTTTAAGAAACTCGCTGAAAAGCTCGGTATCAACCAGAATGATGGTGAATCTGATGACGATTTCAAAAAAAGAGTTCTTGAATCTAAGCTTGAAGAAGCGGGATCCCCCCTTGGTAATATGCTGAGGAAGGCCATGGAAGCCAAAGGGCTCTCCACTGCTGATCTCGGAAAAGCTGCTGGCATTGATGCCGGTACAGTCTCACAAATTTTAGATGGAAGTATAAAAAGACCGCCGAACGAACGCCTTAAAGGGTTTGCAAGGGTAACAGGAATTTCATTCGATCAACTTTTGAATGCTATTCCCTCAGATATCAAAGAATCAGTAGATGGTGCTTATATAAGCGACGAAGAAAAGGATTTGGAAATGAAAACAGCTCAAGAACTCAAAGAAGCTCAGGAAAAACTTGCTGAAGAGCAAAAAGTATTTGACGAAGAAAAAAAGGCTTCACGTATCAAAGAGTGCCAAGTCTTGGTGAAAGAAGCGTTGCTTGCATCTGATTTGCCCGAACAGGCAAAGAAGAAAATCACTGAAAAGTTTGACGGTCAAGAAGAAGTGACCGCAGAAAAGATTCAGGAAGCCATTAAGGCTGAAAAAGACTATATCGCCACATTCAAAGAAAACAACGGTGGCGTTAGTGATCTTGGTGATGCTCATGATGATGACGACGATGCTCTAAAGAAAGCTAAAGTTGGCGATGGCCTTAAAGAAAAGTTGGCCAAAGCTTGGGATGGAATGTATGAGATGGATGACGTCGACGGCGTTCCCCGTTTCAACAATCTCAAAGAAGCTTGGAGAGCCTATAATAAAGGTAATCTTAAAGCCTTGAGTGGTAGTAACCAACAAATCAGCCGCCATATTTTTGAATCAATGGCCCGAGGACTTCCAGGCGAAGGTGGTCTGAACTGGGATGATGGCAACCCTTATCAAGAACACTCCAATAAATTGAGAGAGAGTTGGAATCGTTCAACTTCTCAGAGTTTGAGGGAATCAACCGCTACTGGTGATTTCTCTATTGGTTTCGGTGATTCTCTTTATCGTCGCCTTCAAAAAGAAACCACAATGGACCCCCGAAGTGATTGGAGAGACATTGTTTCAAGCATCGAGAATCTTCAAGATGCCACCAATCCTTTCCGAGTTGTTAGAACCGGTGAGAGCAAAAGGTTGCCAATAGTCAACCAGAAAGCTCCTTATCAAGAAATCAACCCTGACACCACCGAGGAAGTCGAAACAATGACTCCCGACAAATATGGTGGTTTGGAAATCGTCACTTGGGAATCTGTTTTGGCCGACAATATGGGAATCATCCGTAAGATCCCCAGAAAATTGGCCCGAGCTTCCAACTTGACAATTCACGGTCTCATTTGGGATGAAATTGAATTGAATCCAGTATTGGCAGCAGATAGTAAGACCCTTTTCCATGCAGATCACAATAACGATCTTGGAGATGTGGCCTTGAGTTATGCCAATGTTGTTGTTGGTGTGAAGGGACTGAGAAATCAGACCGCTTTTGAATCTGATGAGAAGATGGGCCTTGCCCCTCATTTCTTGTTGAGTTCTGTTGATCAAGAAGCCCTTGCTGAAGAGATCATTGGATCAACTGCCAAAGCAACAAGTGCCGAAGATTCAACCATCAAAAACGTTTTGATGACGAAGTTCAGAATGAAGGCTCTCGGAACCCTTGGTTTGGGGACCGCTGCTGCTAGAGTTCTTTATTGGTATGTTGCCGCAAGTCCCAAAGATGCTGACACAATTGCTGTTGGTTTCTTGGGTGGTCGTTCACAACCTGACATCTTCGTTCAAGGAATCAACACTCCAACAGCTGGATCAATGTTTGATGCTGACATGATCACTTATAAGATCAGACAAGTAGCTGCTGCAACCATCATTGATTATCGTTGGATTCAGCGTGGAACAAAAAGCTAAGAACTGAATGAATTAATCCTTATCTAATTGGAAGGAAACAGGGAAAATGAGTAAAGATAATAAAATTGAAGACCTCCATGGGGATCATTTCAAACAGGCCAGAACTATTCTGGTAGCTCTTGGATCAGATGAAGAGTTTGCAATCTTCAGACATTCTGGCTCTAAAGACATCAAGATCACTGGTGCCAGGTTTATCCCTGATACTGCGATCACCGGTCATGCCACAGCAAACCTTCTTCTTCAAGTTCAGAACAGGGGTGTTGGTGGAGCTGAAACGGTTGCTGTGTCAGATGCATTTGAATACGATGTTGGAGTTGATGGCGTTAAATTTGTTGCAAACGAATTTGTTCTTTCGACAACTGCCGCAAATTTGATTGTTTCTGCTGGAGAAGTTTTGGCCTTGCTCAAGACTGAGACCGGTGCCGGTTTGGAATTGCCTCCCGGCCTCGTTGAAATTTCTTACGAGTACAACTAAAAATCAGCCTCCCTCTTTTGAGGGGGGCTATTCTTACAACTAGGGGCATCAATGCTTGGTCAAATACGTCAAGAGACTCTGAAGACTTCAGGTGAAGAGGCCGCAAACGGTAACTCTGCCCAGTTCAATTCAAAAACTGCAAAGGCGATTGAATTCTGGCTGAATGTGACTGCTCTCGGTGCTGCTGGTGATTATGACTTTATTGTTGAAACTGCCCTTGGTGATGTTGGTGCTGTAAATCCTGTTTGGTCACAGCAAGGCGATACAGTCAATGTGATCGCAACTGGCATTGTAAATATTCTCATCAACCGGATTGATCACTCCCTTGGCGAAAGGTATCGTGTGCGTTGGGTGAAAAACACAACAGAAGTCACGTTCGACCTGAAAGCCGCAATCTTAGAATAGGGGGGTTTTATGGTATTCAAGCTTGCAGATGCACAAGCAACTGTTGCTCTCTTTGTTAAAGATACAGCTCCATTTTTAGCCGTTGGTGATGATGAAAAAGCGATCCATTTTGCTATTCAACAATTAAATAGAGATCAACCTTTCAATGATGTCTCAGATATTCCTGGTGATGGCACACAGGATTACAGATTGCCTGTAGCATTCGTAAAAGGCCTTTCAAACGTTTCTACTGTTGAATCACCCACTGGAAAATCTCCGATTCGTATGAAGACAAGAAATGATGATTGGTTTTTATATGAAGATCCAACATTTGTAACTGCCCAAAGACAGAGGTTAAGATTCAATCAATCAAGTCCCAGTTTTTCCAACATTCTTGAGGCTTTGGATGTAGACGAAATTTTGTGGCAATCAGGAAACACGATTAGATATACATTCAATGGTGCCCCTGATCTCAGTGGAATAGCTGTGAACAATGTTCTTTTTGCTGAAAGTTCAACGAATTCAGATAATAATGGAAGTTATTACATCAGCGCGGTTAATAATGGCTCTAATTATGTTGAAGTTACCAATGATTTGAGAGGTGACGCCACATTAGATGAGGCAAGTGATAGCCCCTCGACCGTGAACCTGAGAACCGTTGAAACAATTCGTATCAGATTCAATAGCGTTCACTTTATCAGCACAACAGATTCATCATTAAATACAAATACTTTTAATGCGGTTTGTTATCTGGCCACATCTCTACTGCTTTATTCTTTGTCAAATTTCATGAATGAATCTGTGAATAGGCAAATCAATGTGGATAGTGTCGATTATGCTATTAAAGGTCAGAACTACAGAGTCTCAGCAAAAGATTTTGAAGATAAGTATAAGGTGATCGTTGGCCTTAAGGGCAATATCAAGCCGGCCCAAGCATTGGTTGAGGCTGATATTAAATTTATGCATGGCGAAGATTTCATTTTCCATCCAACCGGTCAAAGATAATGACACTTAGCGTTTCTATGTCTTTGGTTAAAAGGCCTCCAAATATTAGGGGTAATATCCCTCACAATCTTTTTGTTCTGGAATATTCCACAGCCATTGCTGAATCCCTTGTTGGATTGCGTAATGAATTCGTTCAAGAATCACCTGTCGGCGGGACAGCTGTTTTAAAGAACTCATGGGTATCAGACGGTCCAAATGTAGATGGTAATGTTATAAGTGGTGATGTCACCAGTTCTGTCACTCAGGCCCTTGTTGTTGATGAGGGGGCTAAACCACACACACCACCAAGCGGAGATTCTTCAGGCTTGAGACAGTGGGTAAATCGTAAATTAAGGATTACTGATCCAACAAAGGCCAGTACAGCTGCTTTTTTGATATCTCGAAAGATAAAAAGCAAAGGTCTCCCCAAAAGAAAAGTGTTTTCAGGTTCATTTGCTGATCTCGAAATTGAATTTGATGAGGCGATGCATCGAGCTAAAAATCGCTTAGTTAAAAAATTAGGTGAAGAATAATGTCACAGGCAACCATATTAGCTGAGATAAAGACTCTTCTGGAAACAGTTACTGATATTGGAAATGTCCATGATTACATCAGATCCACATATTTTTGGAATCAATTTTTTGCTGAACATCAGGATGGAACAAAGATTTTGAGTTGGGAGATATCAAGAGTTGGCACTGCCCAAGCACTTGCTACTGTTGGTGCGGTTGAGGATCTCTATCATCTCACACATAGTTTTGTGATCGTTGGCCACATGTCGTTGTCTGATGAACTTGAAACAGAAAAGACGTTTCAGTCTCTTTGCGATACGATTCAGGATAGTTTTAGAGAAGATGACAATTTGAATGGTACAATATTGCCAATACAACCGCCTAATAAGCTGCAAATTAAATCGGTTGGACACGCTAATTATGCGGGGATTCTCGTACACCATGCAGTTCTAACAATTGACCTAGTAGAAAGAGTCGGAGGATAAGATGGACAAAGCTGAATCAAAGAAAACTGAAAAAGTTGGACCAAAGAAATCTAAAATTGAACACAACAACACAAAGCCAGGTCTTTGCCGTAAAGGTGGATCTTGGACAGTTGGCAAAGATGGAAAGCTTGAAAAGCCAGTTGCAAAAACAAATAAAACTAAACCAATCACAAATGAGGATGGGGGCAAATAATGGTATTTCTAACTAAAAGAAAACAAATTGCAGTAAAGATTGAAGCTGTTGAAGGCGTAGAAGAGACATTGGCTGATATCGATGTAATTGCCCCAGTTTACAGTCCCGATTATTCAATTGACAATGTTCAAAATGACCGTCTTGAAGTGGTTCAACCGAGCTTTTCAAGACTCAGCCAGGTTAATGGTGAAATCAATGCAACCTTGTCATTTTCAACTGAGCTCAAAGGTTCAGGTGCTGCTGGAACAGCGCCGGCTCACTTAACAGATCTTCTTCAAGCATGCGGATTGAGCGAAACCATTGTCCCAGCAACTAGTGTTACTTACGCACCGGTTACAGAGGATATTCCATCTGTAACTCTTGAAATGCGTGAAGGTGCTGAAGGATCTGTATTCAAATCTAAGAAACTTCTCGGTGCCCGCGGTACGGTTAAATTCGTTGCTGCCAAGGGTGGCATTGTTATGTGTGAATTTGAATTCAAAGGAAAATATGTAAAGCCCACAGATACCGTTGCATTTGCACAACCATCACCAGGCGTTATTCCAAAAACATTCTTGGGAGTCGCTTTCAGCGTTCATGGCGTAGGTACTTTGAATATTCAAAACCTAAGTATTGATATGGGTAATGAGATTATTCATCGTCCAGATGTTAATGACAGCACCGGTTACAAATCTGCTCTTTATGTTGGTAGACAGCCAAAAGCTGAAGTTGATCCTGAACAGGTCGCAGTTGCAACGCTTGATTTCTTTGCAAAGATCAGGGATAACTCAGAGGGTATTTTGACATATGCCTTAACTGGATCAGCTGGAAACATAATGACATTTTCAGCACCAAAAGCACAATTCATCAATCTGAGTGATGGGGATTCCGATTCAATCAGAACCGAAGAGTTGGAAATGTCACTGAATCAAGATGGTGATGAAGGGGATGATGAATTTACAATAGTTTTCACATAATAAAAGCATACCGAACAACCGAAACAGGAGCAAAAGGAGCACATATGGACATTCGGGAAATACAAAAAGAAGAAGTAGCAAAGCGATACAAAATCAGAGATTCTGATGCTGTATTGCTTATTGTCAAGCCAAAACCAAAGGAGTTGACAGCCCTTAGAAAATTATGCACTTTCAAAAAACGCGGAAGAGCTGGCCTTGCAACAGAATTCAATGAATCTAAATACAGCAATGCTTGTATGGATAAGTTTATTTCTGGTTGGGAGGGAATCACTCTAGATGGCAAACCAGCAGAATGCAATCATGAAAATAAGGTTCTTTGTGATGAAAACTGGACTGAATTCAGCGAGTGCTGGAATGAAGTTGTTGTTGGCATCGACATTGAAGACGAAGAAGAGTCGGGGGAAGAAGTAAAAAACTCATAGCCTGGGCAGAGTTTCGCTATGCTCAGGAAAACAGAGCTTCTTATGAACATTGCCATCAATGCTGTGAAGGTGTTGATGGCGTTACCTGCTTGAGGGATTTGGAAGAGAACAATGGATCGTGTCGAATCGAAGATGAATCACCCTTACTTTCAGAAGAAAACTATATTGTTCTGGAATTGTTTGATCAAGCACTTCGAACTTCAAACTGTGTTGCCGGCGAAGACAAAGATTTTCACTATGTTGAGCCGACAGATATAGAGGCGTTGATGAATATTCACAATATTGATATCGATGACAAGCCTGAAATCATGGTAAGAATCTTGATGTTGCAAGACATTTCGAACGACCAAAGACCAAACAGGCCAAAGCGTAAAGGTAAATAGTGGATCTAAAATACCTACTTACAGTTGATGATGAAGGCACTCCAACTCTTAAAAAGTTTGATAAAGAAGTTGATAAATCCGCTGATAAGACGAAAAAAGCCGGTGGCAAAATGGCGAAAACCTTTAAGAGAGTTCAAAAAAGCGCTAAAAGAGTGGCTGTTGCAGTTGGGGTTATCGGCGTTGCCTTGGGTGCTCTTGCTTTTGCCAAATTTGGAAAAGATGCCGTTAGGCTTGCATCTGATTTCGCTGAAATTGAACAGAAATTTAATGTTGTCTTCCAATCCGTTCGAGATGAAGCGGATAAAACTGCTGCAAATTTAGCAAAGAATTTTGGAATCTCAAATAAAGCAGCGAAAGAATCCCTTGCTCTCACAGGAGATTTGTTGACAGGATTTGGATTTAATGAAAAAGCCGCTTTAGATCTAAGTAAAAGAGTAAATGAATTAGGTACTGATTTGGCGTCATTTTCAAATATTGAGGGTGGTGCTGAAAGGGCTGTCCTTGCTCTCACAAGGGGTTTACTTGGTGAAAGAGAGATGTTGAAGACATTGGGTATCAGTATTCTTGAATCTGATGTGCAAACACGTCTTGCAGCAGAGGGAATGGATAAGTTGACAGGCACAGCTTTAAAAGCTGCTAAGGCTCAAGTTACTTTTGATTTGATCTTAGAACAGAGCCAAAAAGCTGTAGGTGATTTTGCTAGAAGTAGTCAAAGCCTTGCCAATCAACAACGTATTTTGGATGCCCGATTTGAAGATTTACAAGTTAGGCTTGGTCAAAAATTAGTACCTGCGATGAAGATTTTCACAGCAACTGCCATAAAAGTTGTAGATAAAGTATCTCAATGGATAAGTAAAAACGAAGAATTGGTCACATCTGGTGTTATTTTATTTGCTAGATTATTTGCAACTACTGTAAATCTTGTAATACAATCAGTCATATTTTTAGTAAAAGCTTTTACAACATGGGTAAAGTGGATGTCATTTGCAAGTTCTGCAATGGCAGATTTAGCAAAAATTTCATTATTCGGAATAAGAACAATTGTTGATGCATTTTCATCATTTTTAGGGCCAGTATTATCAGCGGTTACTAAATCTTTAAATGCGATTAAAGTTCAATTTATTAAATTCGCTGTAGATGTAGTTACCACTCTTGAAACTAGTGTCAATCTTGCTCAGGCATTTTTACCGGATTCTGTCGTGAATGCCGTTAGGGTCAATGCCAACGCTCTAAGGTCAACAATGAAATCGTTAAAAGGCGATATTCCAGATCTGGGATCGGCGGTTTCAAGTGCGCTAGATACGTCTTCTAAAAGTCTCAAATCAAGTGAATTATCCTTAGGCGCATTTTCCTCAGCAATGCAAAAAAGTGCTCTTGAAGCCGTTAATAGTGGAGTTGAAATCGATTCTTTGTCTAATAAGGTGAGTGCTTTAAATGATGAAATTCAAGAAAATCTTGATAAAGCCCCTGTCGATATTGTGGCTGCTAAATCACCTGGAATAGGAGGAGATCCAGCAGTTACCGCTCAACAAACTGCCGCGGCTAAAGCTGCAGCAGCTGAACAAGTCAGACTTGAGAAAGAGAAGAATGCCCTTATCACTGAAAGTGCAAAACAATTGACTGAATTCTTATCCTTTCAAAATGAACTTAGATTTGCCGCGATCAATGAACAATCAGCAAAAGAATTGGAGTCTTTAGCCTTTTTACAAAGTGAAAAACTAATCGGGGTGACTGAGGGCGAACGTATAGAAACTGACATAAGAGCGGCTGCAATTCTCGAAAGGGAAGCCCTTGAATCGGCTGCTTTTGATCGTAAATTAGAGAGAAATATTGCAGCGGCTGAACAGGAAGCTTTGGTATTCACTCAAAAAGAGCAGCAGATTACAGGTGCCTTTGCCGGTGGCATGTTTGCAAGAAATGCCATGTTTGCAAGTCAGCAAAATCAGCAATTGAAAATGATAAAAGCCCATATTACTGCTGAGCAAAAGCTAGGAAAAGGACAAGAAGCACAAAAGAAAGCTGCTTTGATGGCTGCTGGTGGTGCCATTCTCGCTATTGTTCAACAAAGCGGTGAGAAGCGATTTAAGATCGCCCAAGGAATTGCCATTGCTGAAGCTACAGTGAGTACCTATAACGCTGCGGCCACTGCATTTCAAACAGGTGGCGGTTGGCCATGGGGCGCTGTTCTGGCCGCTGCAACCATTGCACAGGGTATTG
>Ga0114923_10000448_pt1 | contig 33315 bp, 64 predicted proteins | sample SumtaG_FD_89578 | JGI IMG/M metagenome (GOLD analysis project Ga0114923, IMG submission 89578) | Deep subsurface microbial communities from Indian Ocean to uncover new lineages of life (NeLLi) - Sumatra_00157 metaG | ecosystem: Environmental > Aquatic > Marine > Oceanic > Sediment | place: near... | reverse complement strand
GCTGATGCCGCTGATGCCGCTGATGCCGCTGATGCCGCTGATGCCGCTGATGCCGCTGATGCCGGTGATGCCGCTGATGCCGCTGATGTCGCTGATCTCGCGGATCTTGGTGGAGTATCACAAGACTTGTATGATGCTGCCAACTTTAGATACACTAGTAGATCAGGGGAATTGGTATTGTTGTATAATGACCCTTCGATTATCCAGAACTTGGGTGGTGAGGTAACTCGCTTATCCACAGGTGCTGGCTGTTCATTTTATTTTACACAACCAGTTCGACGTGATCTTGCCCGTAGTGCACATGCGTCAACCTTGGGGATGGATTACGACAACACACGTAGTTCTGTTGTAGCACTTTAAATAGGGACAATATCCATGAGCACTGTCACCGACGATACTTTGGTTGTTACAGGAAAGAAAGTCTGCAAGCTGATTTGTGTATTAGTTACGGCAGATGATGCTGAAAGAGAAAGTGGTAAGAAGCCTAAGGCTAAACAAAGTAATAAATTCTACAATATGTATGAACAAGCTGATGGTACATTTATCACTGAACGTGGAAGGATTGACAGTACATCAGCATCTGATACTTTTCCTATGTCAAAATGGGATTCAACCATTAAGAAGAAACTTAAGAATGATTACAGGGAAGTAACTCACTTATTTACAGAAGTTGATGATAGTGGGCCTTCTAAGGTTGTTGATATCAAAGATAAAAGTGTCAAGATGCTCATGGATAGGTTACAAGGATATGCAAACAAATCCATTCAAGAAAATTACACCGTAAGTTCAAAAGCTGTAACTCAGGCTCAGATTGATGAAGCACAAGCAACGTTGGATGCCATCGTAGCACAAGCCGGTGTGCGTAAGAATGTTGATAAGCTGAACGATTCATTACTTGAGTTGTTCCATATCATTCCCCGCAGAATGAAAGATGTTAGGCATCATTTATTTGAAGGTGATAAAATTACTAAAGATACATTACCAGACATACAGAAGGTTATTGGTGATGAGCAAGATACACTTGATGTAATGGCTGGTCAGGTTCTTATCAACGATGGTACACAGAAAGACGAAGTTGAAGATCAGCATCAAGATTTGCTTGCTATGCTTGGGCTTGAAGTTGTTGAAGGTACTCAAAAAGATTGGGACTACGTTCGAGATAAGATGGGTTCAAATGCATCACAAGTTAAGGCTGTGCATATGATCCAACATATTGCAACGCAGAAGCGTTTCGATGGTCATGTTGAACAGGCGGATGATAAGCATGTACGTCACTTCTTTCATGGCTCACGTAATCAAAACTGGCTCAACATCATTTCAACTGGCTTGATGATTCGTCCAGCAGGGGCAATTCATACAGGTTCAATGTTTGGTGATGGTATCTACTTTGCTGACAAGGCACAGAAGTCTATTGGTTATACGTCACTACGTGGATCATACTGGTCTGGAGGTAGGGATAACACAGGTTACCTTGCTATGTTTGCAGTGCATACTGGCAAGTGGAAGAAGATTCGCCGTCACAACAGTAGCTGTTCCAGCCTGTCCAAGTTAGTGCTTGATAGAGAAGGCTATGACAGTGTGTTTGCACAGGGTGGGGTAGACTTGCGTAATAATGAATACATTGTGTATGCCAGTCAGCAGTGTACTATTTCACACCTAATTGAATTAGGATAAATAACAATATAGGCTCGTAGCTCAACTGGCAGAGTAGTGGTCTCCAAAACCATTGGTTGGGGGTTCGACTCCCTCCGGGCCTGCCACCAAGTGGAAATAAATTATGTTGACTTCATTACATACAATTGCGTTTATATTTTTGGTAATCGGAAGCTTGTCTTTAATAGGGACGGCCATAACTGTGTGTTTTGGGGAGGTAGAATATGATGCTACTAGAGGATGGCTTTTTGCTGGACTAGGATTGGTTATTGTTGGGGTTCTTATACTCTTAACTCAGCCATTCTTGCCATAAAATGAGGAAATAAATTATGTTGACTGCATATATAATTGCATGTATAATGATAACAACAGGAATCATATCCATCAGTATTGGCCGGAAGAGCAGCCAGAAGAGCGAAATGTATGATCCTTGTGGGTGGTATTTTGTTGGTGCTGTATTAGTTATTGTTGGAAGTATCATAGGTTCAATCCAATTAATGATGGTATGATTTGTTTTGGGGGTGGCTCTGGGTAAGCTGTTGAGGCTCCAAACTTCAACGTATGTGGGGTCCGATTCCCTGCACCCCCGCCAATTTAGTAGCGCGGATGGCAGAGTGGCTATGCACTGGTCTGCAAAACCAGTTACACGGGTTCGATTCCCGTTCCGGGCTCCCATATTTTCCTTGACATCTTCAAATTCCTCCTGTATAATAGAATTTTAACTTAACCACCGATGGCAGAGTCTGGTCATGCGGGAGGCTGCAACCCTTCATACGTCGGTTCGAATCCGGCTCGGTGGTCCAATATGTGGAGGTGTGTCATGTGGCATACCGGAACAGGAAAAATTGTATACGATCCATTTCGTGGTAAGATGAAGAAGAGAACCGCTTGGTGGTGTGTTCTTGAAGTTGATAAGGAAATCACTCGGTACTACAGATGGTGGATTGAGAAGGAATTGCATATTCATAGCTTGGTTCAGCCAGCTTGGGATGCACATATTTCCATCATTCGTGGGGAAGAACCAGCGGATAACTTGAAGCATCTTTGGAAGAAGTACCACGGCCAGAAAGTTGAGTTTAAGTATGGTCATGTTCCAGAGAGGATTGAAGAGAAGCCGAACAGAAAGTCTACTGATATTGTATGGGCAATTAAGGTAAGATCCCCATTCTTGTTGAGCATCAGGGATGAACTAGGTAGACCTTCTGATTGGGGCCTTCATTTAACTGTGGGGAAGGAGAACTATTGACATCTTCTCCAATATTGCCTATTATATACAAAATGTTGGAGAAGATGTTATGGTCGAGGAAAAGTTAGTATTAAATGAAGTGTCTATTGAATTTTTTAGTGAAATGATTCATACCGGCTTTCGTAAAGCCATGGACAGTAAATGGTCAGTGTTGGTTTGGAATGTTGTTCGTCTAACACCACCTAATATATGGGAAGAATTTCTTACCAAGCTACAATGTGAATTAATAGATAAGGGTACCACTGGTAAAACCATATATGATTTTTGTCATGGGTATGAAATTGATTGGAAATGGCTTGATGAAAATCGTCCAGTAGTTGGTGTTGGTATTGCGGAGAATTTTCGAACACAATACATTATATTTGTTTCCACAATGAATATTATACCAGAGGTTGAGGTGGAAGAGTTGTTTGGTTGGATATTATTTTGTATGGGGAGAGAAGAAGGAGAACAAAATGTCAGACGAAAAAGATGAACGTAAACATAAACATTACCATTTTCATTTATGGCCGAAAATATCGGGTGACGCTTGGGCGGCAATAGCGATGTTTGCTTGTATCGCCGCTATTTTTCATTCTTGTTTTGGAGGTTAAAAAGATTTTATGCCTGTGTAGCTCAGTTGGTAGAGCGTTTATCTGGGGCTTCTCCACAGTTCATCTTATGAGATGATACTTCGGGGGCCACAAAAACCATTTAGAATGTCGGGTGTGTTGATAATCATTGACTTGAATTCGAATAGAGTCCTTGGCAGGAAACATGTAGGTTCGAGTCCCCCCACAGGCTCTAAATTAAGGGGCGGTAAAGTCACTGATGTGGCTGCTACATGATTTCGCACATTAAATTATCCGAGGTCTTCGTATAATGATGGTGCAAAGTTATTATACGAAAAAGGTGTAGTAAGAGTTTAAATGTTAGGTTTATGTTTGATTTGCAATAGAATATAGACTCACTCTGGGTTAGATTCCTACGCCGCCCACACACTCAGGAGATAAATAGAATAGACGATATCTATATCAGAGGATGACAATAATGGTCGATTACACACTGGGTGAGAATGAATACGGGAAGTACGCAGTACCAACAAGCACTCTTGAGATTGAAACTTTAAGTCGAATGATAGTTGCTGGGCAAGTATATGAACCTGAAACAATACGGTTTATTCTTGATAACTGTGGTTCAGGTGGTATTATACATGCTGGGGCTTTCTTTGGGGATTTTCTACCAGCATTGGGTGGTACTGGCAATCACGTTTTAGCCTTTGAGCCCGTGTATGAAAGCTTCTGGTGTGCTTGTGAGACAGTAAGACTTACTTTTGGAGAAGACCATAAGGTACACGTGTTCAACTATGGATTAGGGGAAAAGGAAGAAGTTTTAAGTATCATAACCAAAGATCCTGCTGGTAGGTCTATGGGCGGTAGACCGAAGTATGGAGATGGTGACAAACTGCCGTCTGAAAGGGTTGAGGAAACACGGGTAGTTACCCTAGACGGTATGGTTGCTTCCCTTGGTGTGAAGTTTGATGAATTTTCCATAATTCATCTTGACGTAGAGGAGCATGAGGAACAAGCCCTGAAGGGTGCCATGGAAATAGTTAGAGCATCTAAGCCAATTCTTATTTTAGAATGTTGGGATGAAAGATCATTGGATACTCCATTTTTCCATGAAAAAATATATCCGATGGGATATGTGCGAGGAGAAAACCTTGGTAACGATAATATAGTTTTGAGGATAAGATAATGGATTATATTTTAGCGGAAAACAAGTACGGTAAATACGCCATCCCCAAATCATCCCAACACCGTCCAGCAGCACAAGTGGTTATGAAGGGGAATGTGTATGAACCAGAGACTATTAAGTTTTTATTGAATAACGGTGATGACGGTCTGATTATTCATGCCGGTACATTCTATGGTGACTTCCTTCCTGCACTGATGCAATCTGGGAAAAGAGTATACGCTTTTGAACCAGTCAAAGAGAACTACGAACATGCGCGGGAAACCATGGAACTGAATGACTACCCAGATCATAATGTCCTCTTGTTTCAGGGTGGTCTTGGTGACGTTTCTGAACGTCGAGACATTATGACCGTAAACCATGCGGGTAAAAATTTGGGCGGTATGTCAAGGTACGTGTATGAGAGGGCAAAACCAGAACAGTTAGAGAGTACTACAGTTATGGTTCTTGATAGTTGTGTAACTGAGCACGAAGATGTTTCCATTATACAGCTTGATGTTGAGGGGTTCGAGGAAAAAGCATTAATGGGTGCTATGGAAATCATTAGGGCATCTAAGCCAATTCTTATTTTAGAATGCTGGTCAATAAAAATGTTTGACAGTCCATTTTTTCAAGAAGAAATTTTCCCTATGGGTTATACTCGTGGTCCTAACGTACATGATAACGCCACGTTGCGTATATGAATATGGGAATGCCAAAAGTGAATTGGAACATAACATGAAAATAATTCTTAGAAAGGATGATTTACCGGGCATATGCTTTGAGTGTAATGTCCCATTAACTAGATCCCCCAGACCAGATCCAAATGATCCACGTCTACCAGATCCAAACAACCCACGTCTTGAACCTGATTCACATTATTGGAATGAAGAGAAGTATATAAGTTTTTGTGGAGCAAGTCATTCTTCATATAACCATGAGAGAGATCGTAATGTCAAAACTTGATTGTATTATTGCAACTAATAGTTATGGATTTGTTTGTGTTCCAAAATCTTGTCTCCATAGATCGGTGGGGAAAGTTCTTATGGCTGGTAGGGTATTTGAGCAAGATACCATAGACCGTATTATAGAACATCGTGGGAATGGTACTGTGGTTCATGCTGGTGCTTTCGTTGGTGATATGCTTCCCGCAATATCAGGATTGGGTAAGAGGGTGTACGCCTTCGAACCGGGGAGGGATTTTTATCGTTGTGCCCAGATTACGTTGAATTTAAATTTCGATGATGAACATGCTACCATACTGATCAACAAGGGGCTTGCTGATAAAGAAATATCTGATGCCCCGTTGCTTTCTGGACAAACTGAGGAACTTAGTGAAGGTGGTGGTAGTAGAATTCTGAGAACAACAGATGGTGTGGAACCGTATCGTATAGAACGAGTGGGGCTAACCACAATAGATGAGGCTGTTCCAATAGGGGACGTATCAGTAATACATCTTGATGTTGAGGGGTTTGAAGAAAATGCCCTCCGTGGTAGTATACGGACTCTCCGTGCAACCAAACCGGTACTTATCCTTGAGATAGGCCGGGACGATGATCACCGACGCATTGAGACGGAATTTTACCAAGATATTATTTTTGGGGAACTTGGCTATCGGCAAGTAGGTAAAAGCTTTCACGGTAATCGTCTTTATATGGCTTGACTTTATATATAGTCTGTGTATACTGTAATAAGTGCTCCTCTGAGCGGTTTGATTCCGTATGAGAAAGATGGCTGGTTGCTCTTCATATCTTCTCGCCTTGTGGCCACGAGGTTGTTGACATAAGAGGGGCCGTGTTATATATAATTATGATACTTGTATCAAAGCCCTGCTGAATACAGCAGATTTAACTTTGTAAATAAAAGAGAATAATAACAATGACAACAGAAAAATTAGCTTTCGCACACATTCGTGTGCCAGACAAACAAAAATTTAATGATATTACTTCAGAAGCATCAAGAACTTATAGGTTTCCCGGCGATGAACTTGTAGTCATCAAGGGGCCAGTAGCAATTAATGTAAGTCGTGCTGGTGGCCATAGAGTGATTGATGATGAAGGTAAAACTCATTACGTCCCCAAGGGATGGATTGAACTAGTTTGGCAAGCCAAAGACGGACAACCACATATAGTATTTTAAAATGGTAGAAAGTCGTAAGAAGCAGATAAGACATAATTTTCGTGAAGCTGTCTTTAATAGGGACGGCCATAAGTGTGTGTTTTGTGATGTTACAGAAAATCTAGATGCTCATCATATCGTTGACAGAAATAGTTTACCCTTTGGTGGGTATGTTCTGGAGAATGGCATAACGTTGTGCCCAGAGCATCATGAGAAGGCTGAGATGTTCCACCGCACAAACGGTAGTGATTACGTTGTTGGGATGCAACCACAAGATCTATATGATCTTATTTCTTCTAGTCATCCTCTGGCTAGAGAAAAGAGTTTAGCTTTGGGCACCGTTTAGTCCCACAGTTGTTACTTTTTACTCGTGGTAATTTCCAATCTTGTCTATGACAAATTGTCTTAGAGATTTTTCTTGAGTGGTTGCTTCTATCTCCCATGGTGCAGAATTGGAATATCCCTTGAACTCAAAGGATTTTCCTTCCCATTCCATGTGAACACTTCCGTCTTTGGATAAAAGCATCACCAACCGCCCATCTGCCATTTGCTTGGCGTGTACCATTTCGTGTGAGAGGGTTGCAACTTTTTCACCGGTTGATAAGTGTTTGTTTATTAGAATGAAAAATTTGTCTGGGGAACGATTTAATCCAATGGTAGCTCCCTGAAACTTCCTATCACCCAGTTTCTTCAATAAATCTTGTGGTGGATTGAAGTTAACAGTTATTTCGCGGTCATTGATATTCAGCTCGTTGCCCAGTAAATCTGTGACTCGCTGTAAATAATTAAATTCTTTCAAATCATTCACATGATGAATGGTTGCTCTTTCGTCAATTATTTGATATAATTTCATAATGGTATTTATCATATGAATACAAAAGTAGTTCACTGTGAGCGTGAAAAGTATGACGTTTACATCGGTAGGCCCAGTAAATGGGGCAATCCTTTTTCAGAAGGAAAGGATGGTACTCGTTCTGAAGTCATTGAAAAGTATCGAAAATATATAATATTAAACAAAGAATTACTAGATCAGCTTGACGAACTAGAGGGAAAAATGCTAGGATGCTGGTGTAAACCACTACCGTGTCATGGTGATATTCTTATAGAATTGTTAGTGCAGCGCAGAAGTGATTTTTTGTTGAGGGGTTTGATTGATGGCGAAGGTTGATCCAGAAACATGTAATACTTGTTTATTCTTTGATACCGAGCATATGAATGAAAACGCTGACTTCACTGCAACACATGGTAAGTGCCGCAGATATCCCCCCATAGTAAAACATGATGTGAAAATGTTTAAACAGCCAGAAGTATGGCGTATCGATTGGTGTGGTGAATATTCTAGAGACCCAAGATGAATACTAACGTATATAAAATTGAACAGCATGATAAATTTCTTGTCATTGACGATGATATTGAACAGGCGTTCCATGGTACTCATTTTGGTACAGTGGATCATCGTAAGTTGCTTGAGCAGGGTGTTCTCAAAACACAAGCCGGGTATAGAACAGGATATACCTTGAGAATCATAATGATAGAACTTGGTTTGTTAACCCCCAGAGATTATGTAACAAAGAAAGGTCGAAGGTTCATCTTTGACGCATTCCAAGATAGGCAACATAGTGGGTAACACATGAATTTGATTTGTGATAATTGTGATTTTTTTACACCCGTTGAAGGGAGAAGTCGTGGGAGGTGTGCCAGCCCAGCCATAGTGGGCTCATATGGGAAAGACCGAGAGTTTTACCCTCCAGTTGATAAAGACAGTTGGTGCGCGGTGCATGAACCAAAGGACGATAAGAATGCCCAAAAAACATAATATTATTCCAGCGCCCATTGATGATAACTCGGTTGGTTGTGATTCTGAGGAAGAGTTCGGCCCATTTATTGTAGCTAACCAAGTACGTCTTCCTTCCGGCAAAGTTATTAGGAGTTTTCACCAGCATGATTATGTATCTGTCATAGAAGATGGTGTGACATACATGGTAGATGGTGGTGAGGCTTATTGCCGCCGTTCTGTGACAGGAGAAAATTGGTCAGTTTATTCCGATGATCCATTTAAAGAGATACGCAAGTTCATGGTATGGGGAACCCGTGGACTGGATGGGAGGCAACCACTGAAATGGATTATTCTAAAGAATATGACAGAAAAACATATTCGGGCTGTGTTAGATACGCAGCATAAAATTGCGAATTGGAAGCGTGAGGCCATGGAACAAGAATTGGAATATCGTAAAAACCGAATAAGTAAGAGGAAGAAAAATGTGTAAAGAATCTAAACTGACTGAAGAGTTACATACAGACATATTCAATCACTTACAGGAAGGATCTATAGGGAGTAAGGAAAAAACCCTCTTGCATATGTATCTTTTTATGTTAGAATACGTGGATGTGTTAGGGCACGAAGTTACTTTACGGGGACTCAAAGAATTATTTGAGAGCCTACACGTAGAAATGCCAGAAGTTTTGAAAGAACTTGATTATTAGATAAATACTTTTATGAAACTATTAGAGATCACACCCCTAGACGTTGATAATCCTGACAATGACGAGTTTGTAAAGCGTATGCAGCGTTTTAAATTATCCAAGCAGCAGCAGGACAGAAGGGATAGGCGTAAAAGTGATAAAAGGAAGAAAGATTTAGGTAGGGGGGAGTGGCATGTCAGGTATAATGATCGTCTTTCCATATATGAATTGGTTACTGAGAGATTTAAGGTAACCCCTTCTTCTTCAGATTCTGATATAGTTTCTGCCTTATCTGATGCCATTCGTACAGCAGAATACAAACTAGAATGGTCTGATGCTGCAATTGAAGCATCGGAAGATCATCTAGCGCAAAACCAAAGAGCTTGGGTTGAAGAATACAGGGATCATGTAACCAAGTTATATAATCGATCCTAAAGTTGTATTGTTTGTACTAATTGCTGGACAAGCAAGGGAATATAGTGTTACAATAATTCCTTAATGTAAGAATTTTAAGGAAAGAAAATAAGGGTATCGCCATGGCAAAGAAAAGAGGGAAGATCTTAGATACAGCAGAAGCTTGGGAAGACGGTATCTTGGGAGCGGATGAAACTAGCGCAAAAGTTTCTGACCTAATAGATCAGGACAGCATAGACGAAGCTGTCGGCCTGCAAGTAATTTCAATTCGTCTGCAAAAAAATGTTTTACAAGATCTAAAGGCTATAGCGAAGATGAATAATATGGGGTATCAACCGCTAATAAAGAATCTCCTTCAACGTTTCGTGACTGCTGATGACATTGGCGGTAATTAGGCTTAGTTGGTATCTTAACGATCCCAACGAAGAATATGCGGATCATTACCAGAAAGCATTTGATCTAAATTGTGCTGATAGTGATGATGTAATAAGAGAATTGATGGAGCGGGCGTATTTTGATGGTATTCGAATACCCCCCAGTAGAATATTACGAACGCCAAGTTGGTGCTAAATGCATATTTGTCCAATAGAAATTATAGCAATATTAAGTGTGGCGGAAGGAATGAAGTTCTACTTAATCATATTGTATTATACAAAAATACTTCCACTTTTAAAAGGAAAGAGATAGATGGCTAAGCCAGTTAAAGTAAAAATTAAAACAGAGTTTTTGAATGATAACATGGTGATTCCTGCATATAAAACTGAAGGTGCTGCGGGATTTGATCTTCAGGCTAACCTTAAACCGGAAGAAACTATTCGTATCATTCCAAGCAGAGGCCCAGTTATTATTCCAACTGGTATCTTTGTGGCTATACCAAAGGGGTATGAGTTACAGATTAGACCTCGTTCTGGAATGGCTGCAAAACAGGGGATAACGGTTGTAAATTCTCCCGGTACTATTGATCGTGATTATCGTGGTGAGATCTTGATAATTTTAGCCTCTCTTGCTACTCCGGCTAAGTTTTCTATTATTAAAGCCGGTGACAGGATAGCACAGGCGGTTCTTAAGAAGGTGGATCGGGTAGAATGGGTAGAAGTTGAAGAGCTAGATAAAACGAAACGTGGTGCCGGTGGTTTTGGTTCCACAGGTAAACAATAAATAGTAATACGGAAGCATTATCCGAAAGATTCTGGGTAGCGGAGACTCTCTTGAAAAGAGTTTGCTCTAGTGATAGGGCGTGTAGGTTCGAATCCTACTGCTTCCGCAAAGGGAAAGGCAAGCCAATTGGCGGTGGCCGCTGGTTCGAAACCAGTTAGGGGATCAAAGTCCCGTGTGGGTTCAACTCCCATTCTTTCCGCAAAGGAGACATTATGAAAATTTCCGAATTGATTGAGAGACTGAAGAGACAGCAACTGGTCCATGGTGATCTTGAAGTGACATGCACTGGAAGTCTTTTAGGTGATGGGTATAGTACAAGTGACGTGCATAAAGATCTGGCAGATATTTTTGAAACTTCGGTGGAAAATCTTATGGTTGTTGAAGAAGATCCACCGCATCTCAAAACGAAATTTGGTAAACGATTGAGATTGTATTTGTAATGGGAATGAATTTTTTAATAGAAGATAAGAACGAGGAATAATATCATGGCAAAGCTTAGCATGAGCTAGTCACACCGGATAACTCCCAGCATGTGTGATGTAGCTCTAAAACAAGGGAGCTACCGCTATGAAAAATATGAAGCGTTCTGTTCGTAGACATCACTACGAACGCCTTAAGAAAAACTGGTACCGTAAATTGAAAGATACTTGGTACTGGGACAATGAATGGAAAAACGACGAGGAATTCCTTAAATTCATCGCTTGTTTTCTCACAACCACGCCAGCAACATGTTCATCCTGCCTTGGCCATATAAACCCAAGAAAAAATGGTGAAATTACTTTACAGGAGTATCGTAATCTGTTATCCTTTATGGAACAAGTTGATAGTATATTAGATTAACATATCCAAGGGGATATACTTATGGATTTTGTAACAGTTGAAAACATTATGTGGGCTATTGCAATTATTGCAGCTATTGTTATCGTTTGGAGGGTTATTACCGCCCCAAGTAGGCAAGCAGAGACCGACGACGCCTTATATGCGGCCAACAGAGACGGTTTGGACACTCGGGAGCGCCCCCGGCATATACGCCGTGGTGAAAGAGGGTATCCGTTTCCGCAAGTTGATGACGACTTTGATGCAGCATTAATGGCGGAGCGTATGAGGACAGCAACAGAGGGTGATCCTGATGATGACTTCGATGATGGTTTTAGTGATGAAGACCTCTTGGATGCCATAGAAACTGTTTCCAATTTTGCCGACTCCATGCAGGAAGAGCGACACCCCGATTTTCCCAATGTGGCGAAAGACGGTTTGGAATCTGAAATGGCACCTACCTATGACCCACCAGCACGTGAATCATTCCATAGGTCAGAGCCAGCCATAGCACCAGCACGTGAAACCAGTGGCAGCACCTATGATAGTGATTCCGGTGGTGATGATTCCGGTGACGATTAAATGTGAATTATGTGGGATTGATGCACGAACACCGACAGATTGCGGTTTGTATATTCCTGAATGCCCACGGTTTGGGATTGGTCGTGAAGAATATGAAAGGCTTCAAGGTCAAACTAAGGGAGATATTGAGAAAGACAATGAGATCATGATCATTAATTTTGAACAAAAAACACATACATCATGGCATTCCAACTGCGAGGGCGGGAATAAGCATAGCCCACCAATGATGGAAATATCCGAGCATGACGGGGGAACGCTGCTGGAGTGTACTCTGTGTGGAGAGAGAGGAGTTTATCCACATGGAAAATCAGGGCCGATTGAATGCTATTTGGAGGTAGGGATGACTGAATGTGAAATCCGTGAAGCGTTATTACAGTTAAATAATTCGCGGTGTGCAGTGATTGGTATGCTTTCGGGAATGAGCGGCAAAGAGTTTAGGGCATTTTTGGAAGAGAAGCGGGAACTCACTATTACTGATTGTAGTATATTAACCCCACTGGTCAGGGCGTTTGGAGGCAAGAGATAAAGTTATGGGCGATAAAACGAAAAATGCAAAGGTAGTAGTTGAAGATGGAGCTATTAATACAATGAAGTCAGCTACGTTAGCCAAAAAGGAAGTAAAAAGAGATGACGGCGTACCGGTTCATGCTTGTGGTATGCGAAGCTATAGAGATTGCCCTTGTTGGGAATGTACTTCCAAAGGGTGTCAAGCGTGTATGGGCTCAATGTATTAGAGTACATCTAGATAATTTGATTGGTGATTAGATATGGACGTGGGGATTGTCATATTTTGTAGCATGTTGCTTATGGGGGTGATTGCGTTTATAGTGTCACCGAGAACTTCTATAGATACGTTATTGCCAAACAAATATTGTAAGCATAGGATAGGAGAAAAATTTACTCGTCCCGATGGTGGTTATAACATGATGTGTTACAATTGCTACCATATCACAGAGTACAATTTTCCATCATCAGTATAAATATGAGTAGTAAGGCCCCGGTAGCTCAGTTGGACAGAGCAGACGCCTCCTAAGCGAAAGGTCACAGGTTCGAATCCTGTTCGGGGTACCAAATTGAGGTAGTGTCTGCTCGTGGTGGAAATTTATATGTCATAGGGGAAGGTGAGGAGCATATGTTACGTATGCCACCATGTGGACATCAGGTTATTGAACCAATGATATATACTATAGTCGTACAATTACTTGCTTATCATGTTGCTGTAATGAATGGGACGGATGTTGATCAACCAAGAAATCTTGCAAAATCCGTCACAGTAGAGTAGAATAGAGATATCAGATAAATATCGGAAGTGTGGCAGAGTGGTTTAATGCAACGTCCTGCTAAGGCGTAGGCTCCGAAAGGGGTCCGTGGGTTCGAATCCCACCACTTCCACCAATTTAAGGAGTCATGATGGATATCGTAGCAGCAGCAAGAGCCACCGAGAAATATGCCAAAAATGTGTGTGAAGATGGATATCCAGATGTTGGTGTGGATTTCAAGTCATCTTCACTACAAATTCCCCATCAATTAGATGCACTTCAGAAAATAATACAAGGAGAAATTGAGGGTGAGAAAGCCCACAGATGGTTTGGTTGGGTGCAATGCGCGTTGGTTGTAAATGGTGTTGGTGATATGAATGTATTCGCTGCTATTAATTATGCTTGTGGGCTTCAAGAATAAGGAGACATTATGAAATTTACAATAGAAGAAGAAAAAGAAGAAAAGGATACCGTGAGAGTAAAACCATTACATAATTACTTAATAATTGAAAAAGACCCTGCTATCAAGGTTTCAACTGGTGGTATCCATTTGGTTCGGGCCGATAAAAATACAGCACGGCAAGGCACAGTTCTAGCCGTCGGGCCGGGTGTTTACGATGAGAACGGGAATCGGGTTGAATGCGGCGTTGAAGTAGGCGATCAGATAGCATATGATAGGGCTCACGTTAAAGACTTCGAAGTGGAAGGAAAAGTGTATAGTTTTCTCATGGGCAAAGGTATTTTTGGTGTGCTGCCTAAAAAAGATTGACATTCTCCACAATATTAGTGTATAATAGCTTCATTAGCGGAGAAAAAATATGAACTATGAAGATGAAGTATTATACAAAGGAAGTCACACCGAGCTACGAGTGAGACGTGGTGAAAACGTAAAGGGTTATGAATTCATTCATGAACATCGTTGTGACGGTCACATCGTTTCTATTCTTCCAGTACACTGCAAACGCGGCATGTTGGTACGTGAGGAACTTACGCCCTGTTGGGGCGAAGGCCCGTTCATTAATTCCATTACTGGTGGATGGGAAAAGGATATACATCCTACCCCAATCGACACAGTGATCGCTGAACTTCGGGAAGAAACCGGAATTGTTCTTAAGGATGAGAGTGCCATTAAGACTCTTGGTACTGTCAGGGGGGCAAAGAGTAGCGACTCAATGTATCATTTGTTTCTGATTGACCTCACCGATGACAATTATGAGGAATTTGAGCCAGAGCCCGATTCTGATCTGGAAAAGCACGAGTACTGTGAATGGACCCCAAGCGGTGTTGAGACTGGGGGTGCGGGCATACTGACAGTGGGGGAATCCCCTTGGATTTGGTATGGTTCAGATCCTTTGCTTTATGTGATGTACACCAGATGGGTAATGGGGCTGTACAGTGAGGCACATAGGGAAGATTATCATGACTGATACCCTCCCTAATATATGTCATGGGGATGAATGGTATGATGTGATGATAGAAGATCCACTGAAGGAACTGGTTAAAGTTTTACGAAACAATGGGTTTAATACTGAATGCTCTTGTGGGCATGACATGTATGTTCAATGTCAATATTTGATGGACGGAGAAGTAAAGCGGTTACATGATCTGTTGTTTTGTTTTTTCCACGAAAAGGAAGGAATGTCTGGTGTGAATTATCACATCACTATTAACATTGAAGTAAACGATGGATGTATGCATACCTCCATGAACATACAACTACCAAAGGAACATTGATATGATTGATGTGATTGAGATAATGGTTACAATAATTAACGGTTTTTGTGTATTAATGGTGGCAAATGTAGCCGTGTTTTTACTGGTTAATAAGCTGCTTGAAATTCAAAATGATCGTCGTTGTTTAGTGTGGAAGGAAGAAAACCGTGGCCGATGATGAAAAGGTTTTAGAAGGAATACAGAAATTCTTTGATGAGTGTCAGGATGACATTTCCCCAGATCAGGAAGTGGTTGGATTTAGCTGGTCAAAGAAAGGTATTGGGTTTGGTGAGTTTGTTTTCATCACTGATCCAGATACTGGTGAGATACGGTGTGATAGTGAAGCCATGTCAAAAGACTTTGTAAAGGAGATGCTTTGCAAATTGGTTGACAAGAGTGAGTTTTTTTGACTTGACTTGGTTTAATATATAGTTTATACTGAAGTTTGTTATGGCGTAGGTAACTTAAATAGGCTAGAGTCCCTGATTGTGAGTCAGGAAGATGCGAGTTCGATCCTCGTCCTTCGCCCCAATATTAGAGACAGTGTGTAAGTTTATGGGTTTAGTTCATATTCCCTTCTCCTCTTGCACACTGTCTCGATTTTTATGCCGTTATAGCTCAGTTGGTAGAGCACTTGTTTTGTAATCAAGATGTCCGGGGTTCAATTCCTCGTGGCGGCACCAAGACCGAAGCACCTATAGTTTATGTCGGTAAAACCAACCCTTGTAAGGTTGAGTACTCAGTTCGAATCTGAGTGGGTGCTCCAAGAGATTTGAGGCCATAAGTGAACTTCCTTCTCAATTGCCTATCAGCCGAAAGGCTGACATTAAAGATTAGTTTACTAAATTTCCTTAATTTTCTGTTGACAAACATTTTTTAATGTTATATACTTAGTTTTGAGGCTACAGGAAAGACTTCCTTCTAATCAATCTATGAGAAAATAGTCTTCCAACTTTCCTCATTATTTAAGGAGAAAAACAATGAACGATTCAATCGAATACCAGCTTATTTGTCTTGCCAAGCTGAACGGCTTAAATGTCGTTGCAAACAAGCGTCGTAAGAGGCTCAATGAACCATTGATTTTAACTCTGCAAGCAGAGCTAATCACTCATGGGTTTATTTTGTCTGAAGAGTTGCATGGAGCACTCATGACTCTTACAGAAGAAAAAATAGTACGCTACCATGGCATCCTAATGGGGTTTGTTAAGGAGGCCGTTGGTGCCCACGTGCGGCACAAGCCAATGTACCCGAATTTTCCACAGCAAGTGATGGAAGCATCAAACACCGAGTTGTTTGTGAATGCTATTCTTCATTACTGGACTCGTGGTGAGTGGACACCGGAATATGAAAATGCTCCGCGTCCAAGTAATTTGGAATTACCAACTCTCAAGATACTAGTTTTGGTAAACGATGTCTGGGTTGGTAGAATGATCCAGTCTCTGTTGAAGTCCAACGATTCTTTGTCTGAACGAGACAAGGAAGTTCTTGAATACTTTGTCGTGGAAGATCCTAAGTTTGTTGAGGGAACAGCAATCCCGTTCAAGGAAAACTTATGCTTTGTTGCTGGCGTTTTGCTTGAAAACGAACAGCCTATAGAACCGTTCATTACCACAACCACAGACGTGCTGCGTATTGCAACACATTTGTCTGGTGGTGATATTTCTTTGGGCGAAAAAACAAGGTTCAAGTCTCAGCCACGTCGTATTAGACGGCAGTTGTGCCATGCACTTGAGCGTGTATACCGGGACGAAGACATTCAGCGTCACCGTGGTAAGTGGATTAAGTTGGCTCACAGCCTACACGTCGGTGAGTTCTCGTCTGATCTTCATGAAAAGTTCAAGGTGGTTAGAAACAACGAGAAGATTTGGACTTTCAATGGAAAGGTTCAGAAGCATCTGGATGCAAACGAAATCATGGAAGCTGCTGCTTTGTTGAAGACACGACCGGGTGAGATGGCTCGTCGTCTTGACCATTTGTTGCGAAGCACAACGCGGCCATCTGCGGTTATTAAGGAATTCGCTAGTGTCGTTAACAAGATTCCAACGCGTATTCTTTTGAGTGTTCTTGGCCACATGAGGGGACGAAGGGCTATCAATGAGCAAGATCTTTACAGGATTTATTTTTTGAAGGGTCAAACACAGAAGTTCTGGTTTCGTCAGCCGTATGAGGTTGCTCCAGTGAAGGATTCTGCTGTTCAAAAGGTTGTTGATATCATCGAAACTTCTTTGAAGTCTCGGTTCAGTAAGTTGGATGCCATGGGTAAGGTTTGGGTTGACCCAGAATTGGCCGACTGCCCACTGCCAGCACAGCAGAGAAGTGCGTCTGACTCCTTGTTCACAGTGGCCAGAGGTACACGTATACCATTGCAAGATGCTGAGAGGGCAAAGACAATCAGAATGTTTTGCTATTGGGTTGGTGTGGACATTGACTTGAGTGCAACACTGTTTTCTGAAGATTTCACAGAGCGTGAACAAATAAGCTACACTAATTTGAGAAGCGATAATATCAAGTCATGTCATAGTGGTGACATTGTTGATGGTTCGCGTGGAGCATCTGAGTTCATTGATGTTGACATTGAGTCAGCACTTGCTGGTGGTTACCGATATGTTGTGATGGAATTGTTTGTGTTCAGTGGTCCTGATTTTAAGGATCATGATACCTGTTTTGTTGGTTGGATGACTCGTGCGAAGCCGAAGAGTAATGAGATCTATGAACCTAAGACGGTTCAGCAAAAGATTGATTTGACTATGGAATCACGAAGGTCTATCCCGGTGATTTTTGATCTGCAAGAGCGTAAGATCATTTGGGTAGATATGGCTCCGTCTGCATTGAACGAGCACTATGGCAGAAACCTTGAGTCGAATCGTCCTTCGACACAACAGTTGACCAAGGGAATGCTTCGTTTGGATAACAAGACTTCACTGTATGATTTGTTCTCCTATCACGGAGAGGGCCGTGGTGAGTTGGTTGATACCAAGGAAGAGGCTGATGTGATTTTCTCGCTCGATGAAGGAATCACGCCGTTCGATGTCAATACGATTAATTCCGATTTTGTCGTATAACCATTTCGATTGATCGGCCTACAATGTAGTGTCATTTGAGTTAGGAGCTAACCAATGCCAAGGATATTAGACGAATTATGTGATAAGTGTGGGAAAAAGAAGGAGATGTATTACACTCCCTATTGCCCTCGTTGTGATGTTCCGGCCCCGGAACCACGTTTAGTTTTGAATTACCTCAAAGCGGCACGATATATTACAATTACATATTTTCCAGAAGATGATGACATCCCATCTCTTGGGCCTGATAGCCACGACAGATGTGCGTGGCTGTGGCTTGGAGAGTATGGGGTCATCCTCGGCAACGATATCGTAGTATCACTTGATTTCCCTTCATTATTAGATGTTCTTCGTGATGATAGTTATCAGGTGGATAATTTGGACGAAGAAGAAAACCAAAAAGCATACCTATTTTTTGAGAAATTGGTTGAAGAATTTGATCTTCGAAACGAGAAGTATGCTGACTTGCTTTGGGAGATCTCTTGGTAATGGACATTAAAAGAATTGATAGTCAAGAGGCCGACGTTTGTAAGTTCATTTTCAGTGACGAATCTGCTGTCTTTGAAACCGTCTTGTACAAATATCCCGATTACGAAACACGAACAGTTATATGCTGCTCCACAATGAGCGGTTGCCCGGTTGGGTGCCGTTTCTGTGGAGCGGGGGATTACTTTGTTCGTAATGCCAATGCAGATGAAATTGTTATGCAAGTATCATATGCCTTATCAGAGACTGGCGTAGATCCTCTTAAGGTCAAGAAGCTACAAGTTATGTTCATGAGCATGGGCGAACCCCTATTGAACAAGAATGGGGTCATAGGGGCCTGTGAGATGCTGTATAAGCGGTATCCAAATGCCCAATTGCTTCTATCAAGCATTGGCCCCAAAATAGATTACATGTGGTTGTATAAGCTATCAGCACGTATTCCTACCATTGGTTTACAATTTTCTGTCCACAAGACACTGGATGAAACCAGAAACCAACTGATTCCTTTTGAAGCGAAACTTACGCTTAAAGAGATAGCAGAAGTTGGAAAGAAGTGGAAGTATATCACTGGCGGGCGCAAACCATATTTCAATTACTGTGCCGGAGAGGACAATTCCGCACAGGAAGATGCCGAGCGCCTCACAGAATTGTTCCCACCGGATGTATGGGAAGCAACCATCTCTGTCATCTGCGAAAGTAATGACGGTATGCCCACCAGAAATGATCGCCAACGGTGGCTGGCGTCCGATTTTTCGGAGCGTGTATTACGACAGGGATTCACCGTAAGGGTGTTTGATCCCGCTGGCCAAGATGACATTGGTGGTGGGTGTGGTCAGCTTTGGGGAACACAAGCATGGATGAAAGATCACCCGGATAAGGCTAAGCCAAGTATTGGAAATGGTAAACCTAAAGTTCACATGCCAGAAGATGTGGCACCAACTATGGATATGTATTAGTATGGTTCCTTTACCTTATTCTAAAAAGCAGATAGATGCCATTATTAACGGATATATGTGGTATGCTATATTTTCATGTACAGTATTTCTTGGTATGGTTGTATATTGGATTTTAACTGAACATTTTAAGTTGTTTTAAATGGTAGAGTCTCACAGTAGGAGTCTTTTAAAGGCACTGTCGTGGAGAATTACTGCAACAATTGCCACAACTAGCATCGCTTATGTTATAATAGGTGATGTTAATACAGCACTCGCCATAGGCGGGGTTGAGTTTATAGTTAAGTTTATACTTTATTATGGGCATGAACGTCTTTGGCATAGGATATCTTGGGGGAAGAAAGGTATTGGATTATGATGAATGAAAACTCAATTGAACTTTATTTTCATTGTCAGCTTTGTGTGTTGGATGATGACATAACCCAAGATATTGAAGTGGGTTTGACAGATATGGGATTACAGATTTGGTGCAGAATACATGATTGTAATGTTGTACATATTGATTTTGAAAACTACCCACACCCCATGGATGACACTAGGAAAGTTATTCCACGGGTTCATAATATGACTGTAACGACTTAATAAGATGGACATTAAATCAGGACAGAAATACCCTGCTGGAGCATTAAGTAACTTTTCCCCACACCCCTTTGTTTTTAGGAGCGTGGCAGTATCCAGTATGGAAGGGTTACTGCAAGGATTGAAATGTAAAGACCCCGAAGTTCAAAAGCACATGTGTACCCTTACTGGTTTGGCAGCAAAGAGGGCCGGTTCCAAGAAGAACTGGCAGCGTGATCAAACACTATATTGGCAGGGTAAGGCAATCCCTCGTGGTTCTGCGGAATATCAGGAACTTCTTGATGAAGCATACGGAGCCATGTTCGAACAGAACATCAAGGCTCGTAAAGCTTTGGTTGCATCGGGCAACGCTCATCTTACCCATAGTATAGGGCGAACTAGCAAATCTGAAACTATTTTAACACGTCAAGAGTATTGTTCTAGATTGATGAATATCAGAAGAGACATTCAACATAAGAAGATGTTGGAAGATTTAGGCAAAACGTGACGTGATTGTTAACACAATCGTGTATTGTGATAGTGTAACAATCAGTAAAAAATAAGCTATATAGTAGTATAACCTAAGGAGTATATTATAACATGACGGATTTATTAGCAGTAGTAGTTGATCGTTCAGGATCAATGTATAGTATTAAAGAAGACGCCGAGGGCGGCATCAATCAGTTCTTGGAAGAGCAGAAGAAGGTGGGTAAGGCTCGTCTCACTCTCGCTGAGTTTGATGATGAGTATGACGTAGTGCATGACGATATTGATCTCAAAAACTTTACCTCTTACGAGTTGGAGCCGGGTGGTAGAACAGCACTATTTGATGCTATCGGCAGAACAGTGTCAAGTGTTAAGAACTACAAGGTTGATGGTAAGAAGATCCTTGTGATTGTAACAGACGGCGGTGAGAATGCCAGTAAGGAATTCCGTAACGTCAATGACATCATGAAAATGATCTCTGAAATGCGAGAAGATGGTTGGGAAACTATCTTCATTGGTGCTGATGAAGCAACTCTCAGTCAAGCCAGAGCAATGGGAATTGACCCAAACACGATGTTTGCTTTTGATAGATCTAGAGGTGGAACGCGCCAGCTTTTCGGTGCCGTAAATGCTTACTCCTCATCTATGCGTAGTGGTATGAAGAAATTTGCAGCCGTGCAGGAACTGGATGCAAATATCGCCGCCTCTGGTGGCACGTTGAGCAAGTCTAATGTGGGTGAAGATTTGTTGGATATAACCGAAGATTCATTGAATATAAACAAAGATTCATTGGACCCGAATACAGTTGTGAAAACTGCCACGGAAAAAAATTCATTGGACCCGAATACAGTTGTGAAAACTGCCACGGAAAAGGAATCACCGAATACCGTTAAGAAGCCAGACACCGCGTAATTATTGGTGTAAATAAGAAAGGGGACATGCTCCCCTTTCTTATTGTTGACAAATAGTAATTTCGCATGTATAATGATATCTTTTATACATGGAAATTTCTCATTGATATCATGATTGTGAGAGAGATGAAACTACCCAAATTTGAAAAAACACCAAACATGGTTCATTTGAAATCACTGTTAACTCCAGATAGTTGTTCCGCAGAGATTGATGGTGAGTGGGTTCCGGCTAGACCAGTAGGATACTGGTCGTTTATCCACAGAATCAAATGTGCTTGGAAAGTTTTCAGTGGTCAAGCAGATGCTTTAATTTGGCCGGGTGAACAATAATGGATAGCTCAACCACACGGGTATTAAAACTAAGTTCAAAAGAAGAGCGTGTGGAAACCGGCCTAATTAAATTTTCGTATGGTAAGAGAGAGGATTGGACTGGTATTTTTTTACGTGGCGATAGTGCTTTTGGATATGCTATGGCGTTGAAACAGTTTAAAGAAAACCCACAGGATGACATAGCAGGTAAGTTTATTGAAGGGTTGATTAAGCTGTTGGATTCAAGTAATGAAGGAGTGGGGGAACTAGATGGTTTGTGAAGATCAAGTATTGACTTCCACTGAGGTTTGTGTCAAGTGGGAGTGTGATAAGGCTAGACTGGAACTTAAAAACGGCGGCAAGTACTGGTATTGCCCTGTGTGTGGGTCATGTTATGGTCTTGAAGCTAAGATGGGTATGCTATCATATTATTATGTTAATAGGTTCGGCATTGAAGTAGATGTTCGTGTTGCTTCTGATAATAGTGGGCAATATGAAATGATAGATTTGATTGTCGATGGTGAATCGGTTCGTGGGAATGATGCAATTGGTAATGACCGCCAGTTGGTTGGCGATCTCGTGGAAGAGATAATCGACAAGGATGAAGAAATTGCCACCCTTACAGAGAAGAACGGGGAATTGCAGGAGCAATACGATTCCATGTTTAGAACTACGGTTAAGGCTGGTGAGAAATTGGGTGCTATGGAAGACTCTAAATTACAGGCACAACGAAAGAAGGGCATGTCATAATGTCAGTAATGAAAATTACATTGAAAGATATAATACCTCATCGGTTTCATTGTAGCCTTGGAATGCACTCACCGTTTACAATGGTACACCCAGTTACATATGAACCACAAGAAGACATATGTACTAAATGTGGTATCTGTCTTGCCGAATACAAAACAGTCAAAGTAAAGCCAAAAAAAGTTTTATATTAAAAGAGGACTATTTTAATATGGTCATGCAATTATCAGAAAGCCGTTTCAAGGCAGCGACAAAGGAAGAGAAAGAAGCTCTGCTAAGTAATGTAGATGATATGACAGCGAAGTTGACAGATGCTCCAGTTGTGATGGAAGGGTCAGTTGTGTTCGCAGTCATAGATAATATTGCTTACCCGTTACAGGAGTTAGCGGAAGCCACTAAACAAATATTAGGGTAAAAGGATGGAAGTAGAATATAACAAAAATCCTGACGGCTCTTTTATGGATGAAGATCAGATAGTAAAAGATCTCCCCACACAATTAATGGAGGTGGATCTTCACGCTTTAAGGAATATGAAAGAGGATGATTTGATTTTACTTCATCATGGACTTGGTAGGTGGATAAGGAACAGTTATGGATTATGGGCCAAAGATTATCCATATATCCCAGCGGGAAGTAACACAGATGATTTTTCGTTTGAGATTATCAAAAAGTTCCATGCCAGTATATTACCAATACAACGTATCACAATTAAATAGGAAATAAAATGAGGAAGTTAATAACGAGAGAAGAGTTTGACAAGGCGGTAGAGGCAGTTTGGACTGAGATTGAATACCAAAACGGTTTGCCACGAAGAACCGCCTCTGCTGAAGCAAAAGATGTTCCGGGGTTTCTCACCCTTGGCCGACGTTATATGAGGAAGACCGAGGATCTTTGGGCTGACAATGCCTGTGCTGAAGAAGCATTGCCCGGATTGCGTAAATTAGCTGCTATTTTCATACGAGGTATGATATACTCTGGTATACGAGGACGTTAAAGTAGTACTAAATCAACTGGGAGACAGTGGTGGTAGTATCAAACAAGAACTTTAGTATTATTACAAGCGGTGGTTGCAACGCGGAATGTGAATTCTGTGTGGACAGCCATACCCGAGAGGCATCCAAGAACTATATCAAAAACCTAATTAAGGTATTGGACGCCCTACCAAAACAATTTAGGACGTGTTCCATTACTGGTGGGGAACCCACCCTTTCTAAAAACTTACTGTCTATCCTTGCTTTGGTAAGGGACCGTGGGTTTGATAGGGTTGTACTTACGACAAACGGTGCAAGGCTTTTTGAGGTTGCTGACTCTCTCGGTGGGTTAATTAATCATCTCAATATTTCACGCCATTCATCGTTTGATGACAAGAATATTGAGGTGTTTAAAACCGACAGGATAATTTCCACTGCTGAATTACTTTCAGTGATTCCGCGTTTGAATAAAGATGGTATAGATGTCACTTTGAACAGAGTCTATTCCGAGGTCTTTGACTTGGATAATTTTGTAAAGTATGCCAAGTCTATTGGTGCCAACGCGGTATGCCTCAGATATGATCACCGTAACGGGTGTGTCGAGGAGACAGAACTTGAGAAAAAATTCTCTGATTGGCGTAGGATAAACGAAAGTTCGTGCCCGGTGTGCAGAACACATACCATTTTGTACGAAGGAATGCCTGTTATTTTCAAGGCGTCGGCACTAGAGCCCAGCAATAGCTTTGGTGAAATATACGAGGCAATTTATCATATCAACGGTAAGTTAACTTCGGATTGGGCGGGGGAACTTGAACTTGATTTTGAAGTATTTAGTGATGATGCTGATGAAGATGAAGATATGTTTGACTTAGGCAGCAGACGAAGCGGGTGTGGTGGGAGAAGTTCGGATGTTGCATGTTAGTTGTTGATTATAAATCTGTCAATGACAAAATTAATGCTGGGTTTGAATTCCTTGCTACATTGTTTGTACTGAACAACTGTTGGGTAGTGCTGGTAGATGAAAGGGTTGCCGGTGTAAGTATAATATCCACTGCGTTCTTCATGTTGTGGGGTGGGTGGAATGTTTATTATTATCCATCACTAGGTCAGAAGTTTAGCTTCTACTGTGGTATAGGAGTGCTATTAAGTAACATCCTTTACGTTGGCCTTCTTATTTACTACAGCTAACCCACACAACCCATAGATATTAATAGCGGGGTGGAGAAGTCTGGTATCTCGTCGGTTTCATATGCCGGAGGTCGTAGGTTCAAATCCTACCCCCGCTACCAATTTTAAAAAAGTCTTGACTTACCCCACTCAACCATTTACAATACACTATACTATTGACATTTTTGGAGATTAATTATGTGGGAATGGATTGTGGGTGTATGGATAGGTTTTTGGGGACTGTGGATAACATGGCCAGCCCTTTGTGCTATATTTTTCTGGGGTATTTGGGGTGAACTTGATGATGGACTTATTGTAAATGCCGCCTCAACTATTCTTTTGAGTTTTCTATTCTGGAACACATTTGATATCCCGGCTGTGTGGATTCCATATGTTGAATGGACGGTTGCAGCATATTGGATATACCTCATTTTATTCTTTCCTATCGGGTTTGTATGGTCGTTTAGACGGTATAAGATACACGCTACTAAGTGTGTGGCCAAGAACGCCGGAAGGCTAACCAAGGAAGAAATGCGGCGTGAGTTGGAAATTAAGAATAATCTCGATAGGGTAATATCTTGGGTTCTTAGTTGGCCGGTTAGTATGATATCCAGAGTGTTTGAAGACATTATCTTTACCCTTAAGGATATTGTTATGACATTATGTAAGAATATCTTTAACCGCATTTTGGAGAAAGCTTTGAAGTTGATACCTGATTCTGATTATCGTAAAGATTACGCTAATGTATCCAATGACAGCAATGGTGGCAGACTCTAATAGAATTACCGATAGTCGCCGTATATATTGGTAATATCAAGAACCCATACGGCCACATAGTGGAGATTATCCCATCGGATTTGTTTAACTTATCCCACGGCATGATCATTGAAGCGATAATTGTGGGGAGTGAAGGGGGATGATATTCCCCCTTTATGCTTTTAGAGAGAAAGACAATGAACACGCGAGTGAAATACCCAAGAACACCCCATTTACCGTTTTCAGCCGGTGCTGATGAAGATGACATCATCATTGATACGGTAGATGCGTTCGTGGGTAAAGAAGTCGTAGTGACTGAGAAAATGGACGGGGAATGCACTACCATGTATCACAACCATATTCATGCTCGTTCTATGGACAGTGCCTATCATCCTTCCAGAACGTGGGTACAAAACCTCCACGGTAAGATTCGTTACATAATGAAAGAAAATCAACGTATCTGTGGCGAGAATATGTTTTGGGTTCATTCTATTGTTTACACGGCACTACCATCTTATTTCCTAATGTTCAACTGTTGGGAAGATGACGTGTGCTTGTCGTGGGATGACACGGTTAAACAGGCCGAGAAGTTTGAATTGTCTATGGTGCCTGAGTTGTACCGTGGGGTGTTTGACGAAGAGGTTATCAAGGCATTGTATAACGAAAGTATGCACAACACTGTTGAAGGGTATGTTGTGCGGATAGTAGACAGTTTTACGTTTGAAGACTTCCAGCAAAACATTGCTAAGTTCGTTCGTAAGGGCCATGTCCAAACGGATGAACACTGGTTGCGTTCTGGTGGTGAACTAAATATGTTAAGAGTCAAGAGGAAATAAATGATAAATCTAATAGTAACAATAACTGGTCCCTCATGTTCAGGTAAAACATTCCTCACACGGATGATGTTAGACACGGGGAAGTTTGCAGAAGTAGTATCCACCACCACACGGCCACAGCGGGTTGGTGAGGTTAACGGGGGAACATATCATTTTGTTACTCCAGAAGAATTTATGGATATAGAAATGTTGGAGTGCATTGAATTCAATGGCAACATCTATGGCGGTAGTGTGGCGGAATTTAAAAAGCAATTTGCTTCTGGTCTTATTCCGGTTATCATAGTTGAACCAAACGGTATGGTTCAGATAAACCAGAATGCCGCTAAGCAAAATTGGCATGTTATCAACGTGTATGTTAAGTGTCCACCGAAGTTACAGGCTACCCGGTTTTTAACTAGATTTGCTCAAGAGGCTAAGGCACTCATGGATGATTCTGATCCTTCAGATCTTGAGAAGGTTATGACGGAATATGTTGGCCGTATGGTAACCATGCAAAATACGGAAGCTGATTGGTTTGATCTGTATTTAAATGGTTTAGTTAACAAAGATTCAATGATAATTGAACAGTTTGAGAAAGAAAACGAACAGGAAGTCCTTGATTCAATCATCTTGAAGTGCATTACCGCTGTAAAAAATGATTGATATATTATAGATTTATATGAATTATATTTATTATAATGAAATGTTCTAGACAGGTGTGGATGTTGGGCATAAATAATAGTACAATATATTTACGAATTTAGAGGGAAGATAAAAATGAAAGGGTATAAAACGATGCGCGGTATTATCGGTATTACGCTTGCCATTGTAGTACTAGGTGGTTGTGCTGGTAAGACAAAGCAAGCCGCAATTGCGGCAGATCAGGTTGCTGCACATGAAGAGATGGCCCTACAGCTTAAGATTATAGAAGCTTGGACTAAAGCAGTTGAGGCTAATGCTGAGGCCAGTGTGACTACTATTGAGTGCGGTGTAGAAGCCGGGGCTTGCGCCGGATTGAAGGTGAAGGTAGCTGGCGAAATTCCAGAATTAACTATACCCCATTTGACCAATAAGCACGATGCAGCTATTGCTAAAACAAAGGCCCGTTCTGATTTTGCTAAGTATGCTATAGGCAAAGTGACTGGGGGGTTACTTGGTTGGAAAGCATTTGATGTTTTAGATGGACGGTCTAATACTACAACCACGAGTACAACAACCTCTGGCGATACGAGTGGTGATGTATCCGGTGATACGAGTGGCGATACGAGTGGTGATGTATCCGGTGATACGAGTGGTGATGTATCCGGTGATACGAGTGGTGATACTATTACATCTGGTGACGACATTGATGTTGGTGGTGATCATATAGCCGGAACTCAAGAAATATATGATGCTGGTGGCGAGATTACTCGTGGCGATAAGGATCAAATGTCTGATTCTTATAATCAGGATAATGATGTAGACAATTCTAATAACAGTGATAATTCTGATAACAGTGATAACAGTGTTGATAATAGTGATAACAGCGTTGATGATAACAGTGATAGCTCAGTAAACGATAATTCAGTCGTTGATGATCACACAGTTAACAACGAACCAACACCACCCCCAGCCCCATAACTAAGACCTAGCAGTATGGTAAGAAAGGGGCTTCGGCCCCTTTTTTGAAATTAATGGAGGAGAATCATGGCAGAATTTGCAGTAGAAGTAGTTAAATTAACAATTGAAGAGCATCCAAACGCTGATGCCCTAGAACTTGCTGTGATTGGAGATTATCGTGCGGTTGTTCTTAAGGATCAGTTTAATACTGGTGACTTTGCCGTGTATATTCCCGAACAGTCTATTGTTCCCGAGTGGTTGATTGCCAAGATTGGCCTTGAGGGTAGGCTTGCTGGTAAGCAAAGAAACCGTGTCAAAGCTATCAAGTTACGGCAGCAGTTGAGTCAGGGATTAGTAGTACCTTTAGACGGTGAATTAGAATTGGCCAACGAAGATCAACGCTTGGATGGTCTTTACCTTGGCGAGGATGTAACTGAGTTTCTTGGTATTACTAAGTGGGAACCACAGATTCCTACTGCCATGAATGGTAAGTGCTGGAATGCTATGGGCAGAACTATTCACTTTGACATTGAGAACGTGAAAAGATACCCAGACATTCTTCAAGAGGGAGAAGAGGTTGTATTCACCGAGAAGCTGCACGGTACGTGGTGTTGCTTCGGTAAAAATGGCGATGATTACATCGTGACTTCCAAAGGGTTGAGTGATCGTGGGTTAGCATTTACATTGGACGAAGATAATGAACGTAACTTATACTGCCGTCAGTTCTTTAAGTTTGGTGGTAAAGAGATTCTTGATGCGTTGGTGGAACTCTCCGGTCGTCATGACGTTTACATCCTTGGTGAAATTTTTGGCCGAGGGGTACAAGATTTGACATACGGGGAGCAAACCCCCACCTTCAGGATTTTTGATATCTACTTTGGGAACCCGAATGGTAGAAGTGTTGATAACAATTTCTACGCAGACCCAGACGGAATTATCTTTGATATTGACTCCATTAACAACTTTGTTGAAGGTGGTTTTCAGGTCAAAATGGTGCCTATTCTTTATCGTGGGCCGTTTTCCAAGGAAGTAATGGGAGAACACACCAACGGTAAGGAAACTGTTTCTGGAAAGGAAGAGAACGTTAGGGAGGGTATTGTCATTCACCCTGTAGTAGAGCGTGATCACCCAGATATCGGCAGGGTAATCCTTAAGAGTGTCAGTGAAAACTACTTACTTAGGAAGGGTAATATCACCGAGTTCAATTAAGAAGGGATAGTGTACCCAAAGTATGCTATTTCTTCTTGAGAGTTACTCACTGCTAGATCCATAAACTCTTTATCTGCAAGGGTTGACAAATACAGTTCACGATACTTTGATTCTGGTCTTTTTCCTATCGTAGGAAGATTACCAAGGTCTTTATTGAGTTCTGTAGAAAAGAAATGTCTGATATCATGCTCATAGTTGTTGAAGTCCAAGGCATGTATTCTGGGATGAACCTGACCATCAATCGAAATAGTTCTCAGAAACAACTCCTTGCACCCTACCCTTGTAAAGTAATCCACTGCCCTGTCATTAGTGCGGTTTGGTATCCTCCCCATATCATATGCTCTATGCCCCATCACAAAAAGAGAAGCCAAGCGTTCCCATGGTGGCCTTTTTACGACAAGAACAGTATATTCATTCATATCAAGTTCTGGATATGTTATAGGAACTTGGAACAATTTAAAATGCATACCGAGTTTTGTATTGATGTTGTTTCCTAAAACTGGACGTTGACATTTAGCTAGAAGATAGCGTAACGTACTTCCGCCGGTTTTTGGTAGGTGTACAAATATAAATTTTTTGTTTGTAAATATCATAATTCTTATAAACCCACACGATTGTTTCCGTTCACTTCAGGAATATCATACCCAAGGTATGCTATTTCCTTCGCACTTCTATCAGCTATTAGTTCTTGGAACTCGGGGTCTTTGATTATTTCATCTCGCCTTTTAGCTTGATGCTTTTCCTTGACCCTAATTCTACGTATTTTTTCTGGTAGTGTGATACCCAGTTCTGTTTCGAAGAACTTTTTTATGTCATCATCTAAAGTTTCAAACTCCATGATATGTAAGTTAGGGGACACCTCACCATCGACAGTAACGGCACCCAACCAAGCATTAAGCAGTCCCCGTCCACGATAGTACCTAATTGGGTCATCTGGTAAGGTAGCTTTATGTTCAATGTTTAATGAACCGTAGTATTGTTGTACGAATTCTGAGGCCAATCGTGCCCACGTGTTTCTCTTAATGGTTAGTACTCTGTAATTAGCTATGTCAAGATCTGGGTATTTTTTTATTGCCTCCCAGATGGAATAATGCATTCCTAATTTATTGTTAATATTTTTGAAGGGGAGATAATCTGTTAACAACTTTCGCACAGTGGAGCCCCCAGTTTTGGGGACGTGAATAAACATTAGTTTTATATCAGGAAAAATCATACAATTATTTATAGTTGTGTGATACTATGGTTTCACCTTGGAAAAATTTCTTGGGACTAACTGTTCAACTGCTGGTAGAATTCCACGATGGCTTCCATTTCTTCTAGCGTAGCATCTGACTTTAACTTATTAGCACGGTAGGAAATAATAACTATGTTGTCCTTAATATAACCCTTAGAACTGTCTATACGATCAAATGATATGGAATCGTCCTTCACATGCCCCCGGTGAAAAAATATAGGGATTTTGAGTATTGGGCAGGTAAGGGGTATTCCCAAATCATCTATATCAGCAGTTGTTAAGTCAAAATGGATATTACGCTTCTTAGCTGATGCTTTGAGGTTATTTACTAATTGCTTTAGGTCTTTATCTATGATATGATAAGTGTTCATGGGAATTTATTATGGTTAACCCTACATTACTATTTAATGTTGATTATTGGGACGGTCCATTAGATGGGCTGTGTAAATATGAAGGCGAAATTTACTACTTCCAGATAATTGAAGATGGTTGGTATTGTGATGATTGCGGCCACCCTAAGATAGCGGAAGGCGAATGTACATGGTTGTCTGAATGCTTTTCTACAAAGAAGGGAGATTGTGAGAACGATTACGATTTCGATAACTATAAGGAAGAGGATTTTTGTCAAGCGAAAGGTTATAGAAAATGGGGGATGTATGCGATACCCCCGCTTAGTATATTAAAGGAAAAGATTTCCCATAAGTTGTTTCTTTTTATAGTGTATCGTACTATATTCCCTAGCGGTTTGTGGTATAACTTTTTTCTTAAATTCTTCGATCATTCAAAGGATAGATACAAAGGAAGCAAACTGATTAGAGAATTTGAAAGCTTTGAATCATACGAGAAGGTTGGTGGGAAAATAGTAAATGATGTATAAAATCTCAATATTTGTTTTTGGAATGATGGTCACAACAGGTGTTTGGGCTGAACCTCCTACTATGAGTAATATTGATCCTCTCGCTAAACGGGATACTGATATTGAAACCGTTATCCTCTGTAAGGGTGAGGCGTATGATCTCTACTATGGATTGGTTGGTGATGATGGCATGGTAGGACCAACAGTTCGTGCCGTTTTAATTTCACCAAATGGAAAGAAGATTGGGATTGGTTGGGCAGCAATGAAGTTGTTTGACGAACCAGTCACAACTGATCCAGACCGTATTGAATTTCAATTACGGGGTTGGGTACATCGGTTGAATTTATTCCTTAGTTATCTATGTGACGGCTCTAGCGAAACACCGGAAGAAGCCATTATGCGAATTCTGGATGAAAGAGTAATCTTAGAACTTGATCGGTTCAGATATAAGGAAGCAAACTGATTAAAGAATTTGAAAGCTTTGAATTATACGAGAAGGTTGGTGGGAAAATAGTAAATGAGTAATGAAGAGGAGTTTGCTATCATGAATAAAGCCTTAGCTAATTTTAAGGGTGCGATTGTACAGGAAAATATTGAAGCACTCATAAACAGGGTTAATTACTTTCATATTTCCTTGGCTTCCCAGCGTAGTTGTGCAATAGATATTAAGAAGTTAGAGATTTTGACGAGCACTCTTGTGAATAAGATAAAGAGTGTTGGTATGGATCAGACAATCCATATTGATGTAACGGTTTAAATAGATCGGGCAATCGCGGCAGGAATGTCGAGGAAGCTCGGGACATCCCCGGTTCGCGTAGGAGGTTAACGCCGCTTGTACTACGACATACACCTTGGTGGGGGGTGCAACGCAAAGCAGATGTAGGGAAGAACCACCTTATGATCATCGGGTAGCGGCAGCACTACGGTGCCAGTGGAAACACTGAGATGAATGATTGCCTATTACAGAATCCCGGCTATAGATCTATTTGTTTTTTGGAGATTATATGAGCAAGTGTGAATTTAAGTATTGTAAATCTGATTTAGAGGGTACAGTCAGAGTAGGTGAGAACATAGGCGATGCCTGTTTTTCCTCACGGATTTGTACAGAATGTGCCGACTGTGTGGGATTAAAGGAAGGTCAGGATATACCTGATGATGCCGACGCGGTTAATCATAAGCTCAAAGAGCACTATACTGACAATCTAGGGGTAGACTAATGTCTGAAAAAACTGGTAATACTTGGCCAGAACAAGATGTAATTGACAAATGGCTTAAAGAAATGCAAATAGATGTTTGTCACGAAGATAGGATGCGTCTTAAACGGAAAGTTACTGATATTCGGCTCGGAGTACAACGAAAGTTAAGGGTGGTAGAGGGTGCCCTCAAGAGCCTCAGGGAAGCGAGAACGACTGACGCAGAAAGACTTATCATTCTTGCTGATCGTTGCTCCGATTTGATTTTCGGTGGTGAACGTGGATGGGAGGAGGTAGAATTTAAGGATTTTGTAGACCATGTTGCAATGCGTCTCAGGTATACACCAGATAATGATAATCCTTGGAGAAATGTTGAGGATGAATTACCAGTAATCCCCAAAGGTAGACACGGGGTGTCAGTGATTGCAGCATACCTTGATCCATGTAATGCTCAAGATGTTGATGACTACTGTACAGGCCAAATGATTTATAGTAGTGGCAATCCAGAAGGTTTTTGTAGTTTAGCGTATGGACCCAAGGAAGCAGAATGGATGCCGTTTAGTTTTGAGATAACTCACTGGAAATACACGCTTAAACATCCACTGGATAAGTAGTATGAGTACACTGTTTGACCAGAGCAAGAAGTAATTGACAAGTGGCTTAAAGAAATGCAAATAAAAGATGGACCCTAAATGTCTCGTTTTATCTTCGTTACAGGCGGTGTAGTTTCCTCATTGGGAAAGGGCATTGCCGCCGCTTCTCTCGCTGCGATTCTTGAGGCGAGAGGTATAAAAGTCACCATGCTGAAACTAGATCCATACATCAATGTCGATCCGGGCACCATGAGTCCTCAGCAGCACGGCGAGGTGTT
>Ga0114923_10000447_pt1 | contig 33381 bp, 50 predicted proteins | sample SumtaG_FD_89578 | JGI IMG/M metagenome (GOLD analysis project Ga0114923, IMG submission 89578) | Deep subsurface microbial communities from Indian Ocean to uncover new lineages of life (NeLLi) - Sumatra_00157 metaG | ecosystem: Environmental > Aquatic > Marine > Oceanic > Sediment | place: near... | reverse complement strand
GGGCGTATCTGGAAGGGGCGAATCTGAGAGGGGCGTATCTGGAAGGGGCGAATCTGGTAGGGGCGTATCTGGAAGGGGCGTATCTGGAAGGGGCGAATCTGAGAGGGGCGAATCTGGTAGGGGCGAATCTGGTAGGGGCGAATCTGGTAGGGGCGAAAAATTATTCAATGATACATGAGATATTCATACAACTGGTTATTAATTATAAAAGTAAGTTCACTAAGCAACAACAAGAGAAAGCCAGCAGAGTTTTTGCCTTTAAATTTTGTTGGGATACAATCAAAAAGGAATACAAAAAAGAAGCGGGAGCGATTCTAAAAAAGTTGGCTGATTTAGGTTGGAATGAATATCTGGAGAAATGGAAGGAGGTGAACAAGAATGATTGAACGACAGCATTTAAAGAGAGCGGGAACTATCTGGATAATCATCAGTGTCATTGCCCTTGTTCTGCTATTTTGGGCTAATAGGGTAAAGGCAGATGAGGATACTATCGGGCCGGTGAGGTTTGGGCCGATGTTGACCGCTCAGATGATTAGAATGAAGTTTAATCCCACCCGGACATCTTTTATGACCAGTGGCCTGGGTGGTGGTTTCTTTGCCGAGTATCAAGCAAAGGAAAAAACCGCCTTTAAGCCCAGGGTAGAAGTCTATGTCCTTGCCTCGTCCCGGGAGGAAAGTAAGGAACTGGATATTGAGTTTGGCTGCTCCGGGTCATTATTGTCAATCGGCCCCTTACAGTTAGGGAATGTCGGGGCGATTTACAATCCCGATGAGAACGAATGGTCATTGACAATAGGGGGTAGTCTAACTCTATGGGGTAAGGAACTTTAAGGTAATGACAGGGGGTTGATTGTAGCTTAGACCGGTATCCGGTCAACCCCGCTGTGGCTCCCGGCGGTGAATACTATGTATCTAAAATTGAACATTGAATCACCAGCCATTACATAGGGCTTAGGTGGGTTCCGGGAGCCAGTTTGAAAGGAGGAGGGAAGTTGAGAGGGAGTAATGTATAACTTAAAAAATGGGGAATATCTACTTTTACCTGTGCCTCACTTTTTCAGGTTAGAATGTTGTGATTGTGGTTTAACCCATCTCTTTACTATTGAGAAAGAGAGGTCAAAGATTAGATTAACAGTCTTTAGGGATGATGCTTCTACGGATAAGACAAGGAAGCAGGAAAAGATAAAAGTCAAGTTTAAGAAGCCAAGATAGCGAACCCCGGTGCGACCTGACGATACGCAGGTAGGAGAGGGGATGTTTCCATACAAAAGTATGGGGACAAGCCGGATTCCCCCGCCACCGGGGTCTGAAAGGAATAAGATGATAACAGATATATTCGTTCTTGTATTTGTAGTACTGATTTTTGTTTATATATTTGGTGGGTATGATAGGGGAAAGACATTTACACAAAAAACTATCTGGGAATTCTTAAAAGATGCGTTCTCAATGCCAGATGAGTGGTAACAAAAATAAGGAGGCCACCAATGACGATGACCCGGAAGGAAGCGATTGAGATAGGGGATGACTATATCTCAGGAGACCAATCACACGAAGCAGATGAATTTTATGAGGCCATTAAACTCCTCCTCTCCACCACCAAGCGGTTTGATAAATGGGCAGGGAAGTTAAAAGAGGAAATAGCGTGGAGCGACAAACAACATACTCCTGTTGGTGAGGGGCTTAAATTTGCTTTCTCCCTACTAACCGAGGCCCCCTCCGCTAAAGCTACGGAAGGCCAAAAGGAGGCTCCCCGATGAAACTGGAGAAGGCGATTGAGAGGGCTAAATATATACGGGATAACTTTGACCTTGACGGGAACGATAAGGAAGTAATTAGCCAAGTGATTGAGGCGGCGGAAGAGTCGAAGATGGCTTATTGCTGTGCCTGTGGGAGAACTATTGAATCGGTTAAACAAGCAATCCTCTCCTTTCTCCAGAAGGTGATAGGTAGAGAGGATGGTATCAATGAATTGATAGCTTTTCTAAATGGGGCAGATAGCCAACTCAAAGCTTATATCGAGAAGGTGCTGGATAAACAATGACCTGGTTTCCAAAAGAACATTTTAACCGAGAAGAACGGGTTGTCTTTAATGAGATAAGCAATCACCGGGGCCGGGAGTTTGCTATCTCAGTCCCCACCCTAACAAGGTGCGTTCATATCCGCCTGGGTGAGTCCATAGCAGAAATTAAAGTTAGAAAAATAGTTAGGGAATTAAGGGTTAATCATGGAATACCAATAGGGTCTGTCACTGATTACCCACCGGGCTATTATATTATAACCGATAAAAATGAATTAAAGAAAGCGGTTGAATCCCAAAGGAAAAGAGGTTTGAGCATATTGAAAATGGCCTCTAAGTTGGAAAGTAACGGGAGGAAATACTTCTTTGGGCAGTTGGAATTGGAATTAGAATGATGGAAAGATATAAGAAATTGGGTGACGACAAACCGACTGGATTTTGTTTCTGGTGTGGGGTTAAGATAGGGCGGGGTAAATATTGTAATGCTGAGCACCGGCAAGAATATTACAACCGTAACAGAGCTGTTGATTTTGGTATTTGGATTTATGAATCTCGTGGTATGAAATGCGAAGTTTGTGGCAAGGAAAGCAAGAATAAAAATAAATATAATAGAGAGGATTTTCAGGTTCACCACAAAATCCCTTTAGAAGATGGCGGGGAATTATTTAATCCTGAGAATGTGCTGTTACTTTGTTCTGAATGCCATAAAATAGAAGCTTGGAAATACGGTATGGTGGTTAGATTCTTGGCGTTTTTAAAAGGGATTAATCATGTGGGGCTTCTTTGGTTATCCCCTGATGATTGGTGGAGGAAAATCGCTTAAACAGGAGTTCGGGAGGTAGGGTAAAAATGGACAGGAATATGCGTGTTACGCATGGAAAGGGAATTAAATGATAGACCCCGAAGGCAAGGTCGCTAAATGCTTCGGCCCTCTCTGTAAGGAGAAAATCAATAAAAGCAAATCTTGGGCAAAGTTCTGTTCTGCCGGGTGTAAATTTAAGTATCACATGATTAAGAAAACCCTAATTACCTGCCTCAGTTTGCTTAGAAAAGAAGCTGCCCTGGATATGCTGGAGAATCTGAGGAGGAGAATTGAGAGACTGGATAAATAAGATTCATTGTATTGACGCACTCGAGGGCCTCGAGTCGATTTCTGATAGTTCGATTGACCTCATTTTTGCGGATCCACCGTTTAATGTTGGAAAGGATTATGGCCTTACCAATGATAGGCGCCAGGATTATTACGAATGGTGTGAACAATGGATTGACCTTTGTTTTAGAAAGCTCAAGGATACCGGAACGATTTATTTAATGACAATACCTCGCCACTTACAGATATTATTCCCCATGCTCGGGTCCCGGGGAGTGTTTATAAATTTAGTTGTTTGGCGGAATGTATCCGCCGCTCACGGTAAGAGGAGTTTTTGGAATAGCTATCAGCCTATCCTTGTATATGCCAAAACGGAAGATTATTTATTTAATACTTATGCTCAAATTAAGAAAAATAAATGGAGATGGACTGAATACGATAAGGGCCCTCGAGGTCAATTACATGATTATTGGGACGATATAACTTTTATATTTGCAGGATCCGTTCATCATAAGGAAGCGATCATCGTGCCCGGGACCAATAGAAAAGCCCACCCTACTCAAATGCCAATAGCTTTAGTCTCGAGGGCCGTTGTTTTCTCTACTAAGCCAGACGATATTGTTCTGGATCCGTTTATGGGTTCCGGGACAACAGCAGTCGCAGCCCGGAATTTACAACGAAATTATATAGGTTTCGATATCAACCCTGAGTATATCAAGATAGCTAACAACCGTTTAGCTCAGGGGGTATTGTTTTAGGAAGGGAGTATGAAATGATAATTTTATGCGAAATGGAAAATTGTGCTTACCATATTTTTAAGCCAGATAAAGGTAAGGCTTATCAACGTCAATGTGGAAATGATGAGATAGAAATTGGAAAATCGGGCAGTGGTGAACCAGTTTGTTGTAGTTATGAAAAAGAGGAGAAAGGAGGTGATACCCGATGGAAGAAATACTTAGAATCGTAATGGAAGCTGTGGCGATCGGCGTGGGGGTGCTGCTCCTAATCTTGGTCAAGAGGCTGGCTCAGAAGTATGGCTTTGAGCTAAAAGAGAGTGAGGAGAATGGCCTGCTGGCCGTAATGACCCGGATAGTCCTGCATGTGGAGGAGAAGGGGGCTAAGTTGCTGAATGCGAATGGTAAGAAGGTCAAAGGCCGGGATAAGTTAAGAGAAGCTGTTGCCCTCTTCTCGGAGGAGAAGCCGGGTCATTCTGAGGAAAAGGCTGTGCAGTTAGCACACGAGGCCTTGTTTATCAATGGCATCGGTGCGACCGTTGTAAAGCCTTTGACAATGCGTGGGAAACCACCGGAGGAGGATAATGTAAGGGAAATGGCCGAAGCCAGAAATGGTGGTGGGCCAGTTTAACAGGGTGGGGTGAAAGCCCCACCTTACTTTTGGGAGGAGTTATGATTATTGAAGGAGAAATTGAAGAGTTATGTGATGATGCTAATATTCCTGTTGATATTTGGCTAAGTTATGAAAACCTTGCTTGGAATTTAAGGGCAAGTAACTATATGCCAAGAAGGGGAAGGGTAAGTGAAGAGGGTATTGACATAAGGGCTACTACAAGAGAAGAACTTGCAGAAATAATAAAAAACCAAATCATACCTCTTTACGAAACTGCTTTGAAACAACTAAATCTTATTGTAGAAGGTAAAGCCGAATGCCTTTATTATTGGAAAGAGGACAGGGATTTACCAAAGGACACCCCGCCCCCTATCCCGCCTTAATCTCTGCCGGGGATTGAAGGTGTATGTGGCTCCCGACAACATTGTGGTGGACTAAGCTCTCCTTCCCTCTCCCGTAAGGGAAATACCGCTCAAATTCCTTATCAAAGAAGCTTATCTCCGCTTCACTATAAACCCGGTCTCTAATGTCAATCCCACGGCAGGGAACCATCTGATGCACACTCAGGGTGGGCCTCTTCTTATCCCGTGAATAATAGACCTGCCCGTTCTGCCTGATATAATATCCCGCCTCTATTTTATCCCGGTAGAAGCTGTTCTGTTGCTCCTGAGTGCGGTAAATGTGGGTAATAACAGGGGTGACATTAAACTGCCTGCGGGATAAATAGGCAAACTCCAGGGTCATTGCCCGGAGCCGGGGGTCTAAAACCTCATAGAATTGCTGTTCTAAATTAGCGTGCTTGAACCTGATAGGCAATAAGCCAAGTTTGATGTGTTTGAGGTAAATCATTGCGTGATCTGGGTCTGGGGTTTCTGTTGGAATTGCCTCACCTTCTCCACCATCTCGGCAAATTCCTCTCTCTTGGGCTTAGGTATGAAGGGCAGGCCCCTTTTCAGCATTCTCTCGGGCCTCTCCATCTTCCTGCGGTCTGCCAAGTTTTGAAGTATCTCGGGAGAATACCAACCACCCTCATCAATTACCTTCTCCACCATCCCATCAATCTCTTTGTCTATTCTCTCATATTCTCTCTTGTCGTTCCTTTGTATCGCCCTGTCTTTCTTTTCAATCAATTCAATGAATTTAGGGTCGTATTTCTGCCGGATTAGTTTCTGCTCGTCCTGGAACATGTGGCCCTGCTCATTCAGGAGCCGGTAAAGGCTGGTCTTCATTGGGGTAAACCCGGCGGCCATAGCCATCCTCTCCTTCCAATTAATGCCCCTCCTTATCATCTCCTTATTGTAGATTGAATACTGGTCCTCGCTTCTCAGGGCCTCATAGACACCTCGACCCGCAGGCCATTCCGCCCAGAGCCTTTCTAAATTACCACTTCTCGCCACCTTGACGATCCTGCCGATAGTTCCGGCATAAGGGCCAAAAATATCATACCAATTATAGAACTGCCAGGGGTCGTGAACCCCGGCCTTCCCGGAAATGTCAAAGCCCAGGGGAGCTAAGATACCGCTAACCAGTGGGTTCTTGGGATATTCCCTGGCTAAAAAAGCCATTGTGCCGGCAAGGGCCGGTATTGGTAGGGACCGGATACCACCCACCATAATATTAGAGCCCCACCACCGGGCTGCCCGGGCTATTGCATAGCTTTTAGGCATACCCCCGATAGAGTTCCAAAATACCTCAGTGCCGGCCAGGGGCTTCCCGGTGCTCACTTTCACCATCTGGTTAATGAAATTAATGGTGAAGGGCTTAAACTTCATCAATGTCTGCCCCCAGGGGCCTCTCATTAGCCTGGGGAAGTCCGCCATACCATAATGACCCTGAGTGCCCATAAGTGCTACACCCCCGTAAGCATCGGCCATTTCCTTCTGACTTTTGAAAACCAGATTCTTAGGCACGCCCTCTTTTAATTGCTCTTTAACAACAGCCTTAAAATCAAACCTCTCCATCGCATCATCCACTAAGGCGACAATGCTTTCTTTCCTATTGCTCTCCTCCGCCCGCCTAAACATTCGCATACTTAAATCCTTAGTCCACCGCTCACTACCCCACCGCTGCCACTCACCCCCGTAATACTTAGCCTCTCCTCCCAGCACATTAGTCCTTTCGATTATGTCATTTCGATGTGCCCTACCCTCCTTTGTGAATTTCTTGGCATAGGACTTAGCCAGCCTCACCCCACCCACTTCAGGCAGGGTCTGCTGAAATTTCTGTAAATGGTTGACAAAAGCAGTTACCGGCCTCCAGCCCAATTTCAGCTTGGTCATAAACGGGCTTGCGTGCTTCATTATCTTCTGCATATTCGGATATTCCGAGTATTTACCAGCCAACTTATCCACATACTCCTGGGCGAATTGCTTCTGAGAAGTGGGCATTTTCTGAATAAGCGCCTGGGCCTCTTTGGAAAACGGCTCGATGTATTTCTTCCTCAGAATCCGGTTAAAAAGAGACTGGTAAACAAACACGGGGTCTTCTTCGTAGCCTTCCAGCTTGCCCTTTCTTTTCGAGAACGAAGGCACAAAGACCTTCTTTCTCTTGATTGATATTACACCCTTTAAAACGCCCTCGTTAATAATATCGTCCTTAGTCATGTCAAAGGCTTTGGAGAATTGATTTACTGCCCTAAAGAAGCCCGGGCGACTTAGTTCGGTAGTGCTGAAATCCTTCCTCATAACCCGGGGCATTATGTGGATACTGTCGGCAAAGTCCGGGTGCAAGTCCATCAGCTCTTTCGCCTTCTTTGTAGCATTTCCCTGTCCCTTAACAAAAGCAAGGGTTTCCGTCTTCCCCTTACCCGTTGTTTTAAATACCTGCCACTCCCCTCTCCACATACGGGGAAAGTAATTGGTGATTTTATTCCCCCACTTGGAAACATCCTGGCCCATTGCCTTACTAATTTCCAAGACCTTTTTATTGACCTCCAACCATTTAGGCATTGCCTCCCTTATTCTCGGATTGGCTATTGTTGCTATTTTCCCCGGCTGTGCGGCTATATCCGATTCCATCAATAACCTGAACTCGTGCCGATCGCTCTTTTTAATCCCCTTGAAAGCCTGCCACACCATCTTCCGGGCTGCCGATTTCTCCTTCTCTAAAGCCAATTCAAGCTTCTGGCCCAGGTAAGATAAATGCCCCCCCGGGACAGACTTACTAAGCGTCTCCCGGGCATGAATAAAGGTCTCCCGGGGCCACTTAATCATTTCCCTATAAAATCCCTTGAGAGGCGAGAGCCCATAAACCTCATTCATCTTCGACTTCTCCGCCAGGGCCTCCTTCATAGCGTTCTTTGCCATTGTCTCGTGAGGGTGGGGTGGGGTCTTCTTGAGTAACTTTCCAATCATTTTCGTTATGGGTGGCCCGGAGAACAGTTCAGAGGGAGCCAGCCCTTCTTCGATATGCCTTTCTGCAATCGCCTTCACTCTCTCATAAACTACACCCTTCTCCTTCTCCATTGCTTGAAAGAAACCTTTTCTCGATGTCTTGGCCTCAGGCCACCATTTTGGATATGTGCTTCCATAACCGCCAGTAACTCCCTTACCCGATTCATCCCATATCCTGCCCCCCGCCTGAGCACCCCTGATGTCTTCCTTCATGTGATGAAGCGTGTATTTTATGAACTTATCCTTTTCAGTGGGAACCTTACTCTCAAAGAACTCGAATACCTCCTTATCCGCCCCGTCCTTGATTAACTGCTTTTCAAGCTCATCAGTGGGTTTGAGGTTCTGAGCCCTGGGTCTTGGTTTGGGAAGAGGCTCTTTAATACCTAACCTGGTAATGGATTCGGGGACTTTCGTTGCTTCTTCAGCATATTTAATAGTCCCTGCTTTTTTAGCTCTTATAATTCCTTCGGGGGTTGGTTCCATTAAGCCCTTCCAGTATTCAATGCCTTCTTTAAGTCTCGGATGCTCCGCCCATCTTACCTTATACCTTTCAATAAACTGTTTCGTAGTTATCTTTTGCTTAATTGGAACCAAATCGGCAAGAATTTCTAAATTCTCCTTCGGAACACCCTCTTCGTAAAGCATCTGCAATAACGGTTTATCAGGCAACCCTTCCTTTTCTTGCTTCTCTACTAAAATACGATACTTAGCCTCCGCTTTCGGATCAACAGCCTTCCTATATTTAAACTCTAAATGCTTTCTTCTTACCCCACCCTTGAAGAGAAAATCATCTAAATGTCCTTTGAGTATTTTATAGTTCTCGGCATTTAGTTCCGCCTTACCAGCCTTCTCAATACCCTTCAATGAGGAAATTATTTTAGCAGTAACTTCTGGGGCTACCTTCTCCCCAACCTTCTTAGCTCCCAATGCACCGTATTTTATTCCCTTCGCCCCATATTTAAATCCCTTACCAACAGCCCAATATCCGGCAAGTTGTTCGGGGCTCAGGGGGACTAAATCCAAGACAGTGGCAATGGCAGCCTTTGTGTTAGGAGCATTTGCCAGTGCATTAGACTTGATAAGTTCTTCTGGTAATGTTGCGAAGAATTCGTCCCTTTCCTTCTGGATTTGCTTTAAAGAATAGTCTTCGGGAGTTTCCTCTTTTAACTCAGCGAGTATTTTTTCTCTATTGGTGGGTCCCGGTGGTTCCCGGGAAGGAGCACCGACAGTGCTGGTAGTTACAGTGGGGGGGATTTCATATTCGGGAGGGAGCATCCCGCGGTATTTGACTTTGGGCTTAGGAGGGTGGGCAGTTACAGCTTCTTTTACAAGGGAACCGAAACGGCTCTCCTTAGTAGATTCTCCTTTAGATTCCTCAATAAGTTCGTCAAAACGAGACATTTCATTTCAAAGTTTCTAAGTATTCTTCTTCTCTTCTTCCGGGATTCCGTTTTAAAAGTTCCATTACACTTTCAATTTCGATTTCACTATGCCCTTCAGCTTCCATAGCCTTCCTAATTTCTCTTAATTGCACTATTTCCCCAACAATCGGATAACCAGCTATGCCTTCAACTTTAGGCACTTCCGGTTCGGGCGGGGAAGGCACAAAGGTTGACCAGGGGTCCTTAAATCCCTTGCTTTTTGTAATAGCTCCCAATCTTGTCTCAATTTCCTGGAGTTCCTTTAAGTATCTTTCAGGCCACATACTTTCCGGCAGCATTTGACCCGTCATGCTCGTTATCCCCGGCCTTTTGTATATATTCTCCCGCCTCTGCATTAACTGGTTAAATTCCGGGTCTCTCTTGTATTTTGCTTTTATCTGCTCTTTCTTCTCAAAGCTCTGCTTTACCTCCGCCTGCTTTTGCGGTGCCTTCAGCCCCCTCATTATCTCCGGCAATCCTTCCCCGGCCTGCACCCTCTTATAAGCCTCTTCAGCTTGTAGAGGGCCTATTTGCCCCGAGTTATAAGCGGCACGGATCAGGTTGGTTAGGAATTGGCCTTGAGCGGCCGAGGCTTCCCGCTTCCTCTCCCGCCCTTGCATAATTCCCTGTATAAGCCCCTGGCCGAGAGAGCTGCCAAGTTGAGAAGCCCGACCTGGATACTGCTTAAATTCAATCGGTTCTGCCATAATTGCCTCCTAAGCCGCTGGTAGGTATTTCTTCGCTGCCCAAGCCCCCGCTCCTTCACCTGCACCACCTAAGATGTTCCCTAACAAGCCCCCACTCCCCGGGCTCCCCGGTATGGTTGCCCCGCCAGTGAGTGCATACGGTTTCTGTTGCTGCGCCCAGCCAAGTGCCATCTGCCGTCTCAGAAAGTCCTCCTGAGCCCTCTGGCCGGCGGTGGCGACTGCCATCTCCCCTGCCCTGCGACCATATTGCTCCTGTCCCTTCATAAGCATTTCCGACCAGTTCTGGAGGTGAGGCCCCTGGGCATATACCCCGCCCCGGTTTGAAATCTCCTCAAGGGACCTGCCCCGCTCCTCTAAGCCCTCGGCAACCTGCTGGCGGAGTAAATCATACTGTGTGGCCTCATAGTCCTTATCGAAATAAGTCTCCTTACCCATGAGCTCCTGAATGAGACTGTAAGCCATCTCCTCGGATATGGGTGGACCTCCCCCTGCTCCCGTGGAAAGCCCACCTCCTTCGAGTAATTTATTGTATTCCTTCCTCGCAAGACCTATGGCCTCAGAACCCATTCCTTTCCAACTGCTTTGTTCATACCACTCTTCAAATGAAGGCACGCTACCTCCTCCTCCGCCACCAGCCCCCGCACCCCCGCCGGCTCCATAGTAGGAATGATATATCTCCGGGGGTATGTATTGACCCGGGGTTCCTTTTTCACCAGTTAAAAAAGTTGCTACATCTCCCATCTCACCCCTCCTTTTTTATTACCTTAAAAACTCTCTCTTCGTTTCTCTTATCACTTCTCCAGGTGATGATTTTCAGCTTTGGGAAGCTGTTTAAAATAAATCTCCTGAATTTCAGTATCAGCCCCTCCTCCTCCTTCACCAGAACGAAGGGAACCCGGAGGGCCTCATCGGTGAATTTATCAAATCCTAAAACACCGAGTATGTCGCCGTTCCTTTTTGCCATCAGTAGAGACACATTCTCTATGTAGTTCAATAACTGCCCCCTTGCCTTATCGCTGTTAATCGGCTCATCAGTATCCAGGGTGTGAAAAGCACTCACGAATTTCAGTATATTCTCAATATCGCCTTTATCGGCAAAGATTATTTCAGGCATTTTGTTTCAGCGTAATCTCGGCGCTGCATTTATCACCGACATCAAAAACTGCCCCAAAGCTAACTCTTATTCTATTCGCTTTTACCGTCCCGTAACTAAAGTTTGCATTCCCGGTATCCCCGATTGACAAAACCTCGCTCTCGGAAATATCCTCCATCGAGGTATGAATATACGCAATATCACTTATATTTATCTTCATCTCCAGGTCGTTCGGGTCAACCTCAATATAGCCGTTACTGACATCCCCGGCAGTCAAGGTGGCCTCAAAGGTTATGTGGTTTTTGACTTTTTCACAAATCTCCTGATATACCTTCGCCAGCTCCTCATTCTCAGGGACAAAGGTTTTCTCTATCTCATATTTCTTGACCGTCCTCTCAATAACAGTGTAGTCAATCTCGCAATCAGTAAGTTTTACGGTCTGACTACCGTCCCCGGTAAACTGCACCTTTAGCTTGAAATATTTAGAAGTAACATCGCTTTGCGCCTGCATCTCGCCTTCCGTTAACCAGGCACCGTTCCAGCTATCGCCCGCCTGATTCGTTGCATATTTATATTTAACCGTGGCGGCGCCGGCCTTTGTCTCGGCAAAGGTGGACATATCGAATAAAGCCCTTGTCCCCCCCTGCTGGCATAAAGTTACTACCGATTCAGTTCCGTATTGGTCTGGGTAACTTACCGAGTTTAACTTGATTGCCTGTGTGCCATCGCTAATTAACTGGGCTTTTAATTTGAAGTATTGCGTTTCCGGATCGCTCTGGGCCTGTAATTCTGCCATTGTCAACCAGGCACCGTTCCAGTCGTCTCCGGCGGCGTTGGTAGCATATTTATACTTTACCGAACCGGCACCGACAGTGGAATCGGAAAAGAGGCTCATGTCTATTGTCTTTGAGCTACCTAAATCCCACTGGTTAAGGATAATCTCCGGGGAATCCTCCCAGACCGGGAAGCCCGAATTGGCAATCAGATTGTCGAAATCGCAGGAAACAGTATTGCCATTTCTGGTTATAATATATATGAAAAGGTTTAAGGTGCCGATTGAAACAGCCCCGGTATATTCATGTAATTTAACCCACCCGCCCCCGATGTCATACCACAACTCAAGGGTAGTCCCTGCACGGATAATCTTAAACTTCGGAGTGGCGTTAGTAGTATTAAAAGTATTACTAGTGAGGACACCATTCACAGCTGTGCCAGCAAGTATTTGATTTGTTGGCCCATATTTTCTCTTAGCTATATATGCCCAGTTATTAGCATCGTTGAAAAATCTAAAGACCACATATTCTTGATCAGTTTCCGTTATATCCAGTTCAATCTGTCTATTAAAATCCCCGGGAAAATTGAGCGGGCTTTTCACACCCCAACCGCTCCATGTGCCAGAAGCCTCCGTTACAGATATTGTCAATTTTCCCCCAGCCTCGGAAACCGAATGCGAGTCGGATTCTGTATAACCCGTATCTGCAATATGTTCAGCCCAATGAGCGGCATCAAGGACACTACCAAATACATCCTGCCATAAAGCAACCTCACCAAGATAGCCGGGGTCCGTGCCTACCTTAGTATTCCCATCCTCGGTAGTAACCGACTCAACATCACTATCGGCATCCCAGACCTTCGCTGCGATATACTTAATTAGCTCGGCGATGTAGTTACTACCTACCCCGATATAATCGGAATCGTAACTCTCTACATCTTCGTTACTTTGCCAGGTTCTTGTAGCCATTTTTTAAAAGAATTATTAAAAAGATAATTGATAAATTATAAAGTGCGTGCTAAGTAAAAGGTGGTCGGGGACAAACCCTACAATAGCCCCCAGGTTGGGACCCACTGGTTCTTGCCTCGATCCGGGACCTGATCATCCCGGAATCAGTGGTAAACACAGTGGGCAAACTATTGTAGGGCCCTCCGGCCATTTCCTTCTTGACAAACTCTCCTAATATGGTATTCTTAATCAATGAAAAAAGTCGGCATGACTTTATCTGTTATAAGTATAATACTTGCTACACCGATTCCCTTCTTAGCATTAGGAATTCACTCTTTCACGGCTTTACTCGCTTTCAGGATTTCCGGCATCGCCGCTTGTCTCTTAACCGCCTTCCTACCTGTCATTTCAGAAATTTACTGGTTCTATAGAGCTTGGACTCATTTTGGAACATTCCATAATTTTTACTGTTTTGGAATGACTGTCTTTTTACTTCTTTGCATTTCATGTATAATATTATTCGTCTTAGGAGCTTATTTATCAAAAGAATAATTTACCTATCGTTAAGCCTTATCTTCCTTTTCAGTTGTGGCCCTGACTGCCCCACCTGCCCCGATGAATCCGGGGGGCTGGGGATCTCCCCCGAACATTGGGAGATCCTGGAGTGTGCAGGCTTCGATGAATATGTAAGAGACAATGTCCGTTGTGCATATTACCCAGATGAAATAATTTCAAAAGACGGATACAATACTACTGGCATGGCTGATTGTTCCTGTAACGATATTCATATAACAACTTACGATGCCCCCTTAATTGAAACCTACACAATAATCCACGAAACCGCTCATTTAGAGAGAGGTTGCGATAACGAAGAATATGCAAACGAAAAAGAACATGAATTCGGTATCATTATTGGTAATATTAATTGCTTTGAAGATTAAGTCTTCTCTATCGTTACATAGCCACCATGAATACTTTGGCCGGTAACAGATGCTACTACTATTGATAGATAATTAGTTCCATCAGCAGTCACATCTGTAATATCTACTTCTGCATCTGTATCACCGCTACCCTTCGAAGTTTCAGAATTATCATCTATTTGACATTCATAAACAGTAACTGTTTTTGTTGCACCTGCATGAACACGAACAGCAGTTGCCTTATAACCTATTGGAATGGTAACATTAGCAATTAAGCTAACCGCGGCCGCAGTGGTACTTCTGCCTCCATAACTAACCATTTTCGTCGGAGAATCATCATCAACACAAACAAAATTACTTGGGAATATTTTTATTGTTGTAGGACTATTATGCCAACCTACATTTAACTTACTGGCTGCAATGGCCGCAGCGGAATTTATATCAGCATTAACAATTTCATCGTTCTTAATCTTGGCACTGGTGACTGTCTCATCCTTCAGTTTCGCCCCGTCAATATCCGCCCCCGCTTTGACATTGATGTCTTCAATCTGGTTTACAGCGTCTTTGACTGCATCGAACTCAGTATTAAGCTCCGAACCCGGTAAAACGAAGCCATCCGCCCAAACTTTTATTCTGCTAAAAAGTCCCATTATTCCCCCAATCCCAATGGTTTGATATGATTTGTCCAGCCATGTATTTTAAACGGCTGGTTCTCCCAGAGTGTTTGAAACTTGAATTGAATAAACTTACCTGCACCATTCATAGATATTTTCTTTGAGAATGCACTGACTCCTCCTAATTTAGATGTGCCTAAAATAAATGTCGAACCCAGGAGGTCGCCACTTGCCACCAGGTTTATTGTATTCCTTGCCCCCTCCCCGGAGGCAAAATCCAGCTTATCCCAGACCTCCAAATCATAATTCCCCTCTTGGGCCAGCACCATCTCCAGCTTCCGGTTTCCCTTCCTTCTCTCCGGCACCCCGTAATCAAACCACTTGGTCTGATAATGCGCCTTGATAAAGCCAATCGAATATTGAGAAGATGTATCCGGGTTAGCAGCCCAGGCAGCTACGGTCAACTGAGTGGCGGTATTGCTCACAATCACCCGTTCCTGCCCCAACCCGGTGCCCGCCATTATCCTGACACTGACACCCTGCCATTCGTTAATTGTCCAGGCCTTTGTGCTATCTGTCAGGGTAGTAGCTCCCGCTGCGGTAGCCGTGCCGTTATCCCCGGCCCCGCCGTCTGCATTGCCCTGGTCCTGCTTTAAAACAAAGCCCTGATAATCCCCGGTGAATAGCTCCGGCACATCAGTTGATGGGTTCTCCACAATCGCCGCCGATGATGCGGGAATGTCCCATAACGAAAAGGCGTTGTTGATATAATCATAGACAATCAGGAGATTGTTTTCGTCTGAAGAGCCGGTCGGCACCCACAAGAGATAGAGTCCCAATTTCTTATAGTTTGCCGAGCAGGCATTTTCAATCTTGAGGTCTCTCAGGCTCCGAACTGTATTCTCAATGAGAATGCGGGAAATGTTGGGAGATGAGTTGCCACCCTGATAAATATGCAGCCCATCCTCCGCCAGATAGACAATCGCCCGGCCATATTGCGGGCTCTCAATTATCTGAATGCTCCGGGGAGCCACGCACCCAACACCGTTCACCGCCAGGTGTTTCGTCCAGTTAGTAGGATAGAAGCCGTTTGCCAGATAAATATGGTCTCTCTCGAAAATAACCAGCATGTCCTTAACGGATATAATGCCGGTGATAATGTCGTCATCTTCCGCAATGTCAATATATCCGTTTGTCTGCCAGGACTCCCCGTTTTTAATGTCGGAAATTCTCACCCGGGAAGGGAGCCACAAACTCTCATAGCAATTAGCGGCAATTAACTGATTGTTATGCACCGCCAGATATTTGGCCTTCGTAAACGGAGGCGAGCCGCCCAGGGGCGCTACATTCCCGCTCCCCGTCCACTTTCTCACCCCTTCATTGCCGTTGGTAAGGATAGCGATAGAAGCGGCTGAGCTATTGACAAAAGTGGCAAAGCTCCAGTAAGCCTCGGTAAAGGCCACATCGCTAATGTCTTGCCACTCATCAGTGGCATCCTTCCAGTAATAGACCTTATCATCGGTGCAGGCGATAAATTTCCGGGTGGACCCGTCCTGGGACTGAAAATCGTAAAGCCCCGTCCAGCCGAGAGTGCCGAGTGTTACCTTGGTTTTATTCCTCTTAATGGATCCCGGGCGTTTACAGATTGAGCCCCGGTCGAAATAGACATTCAGCAAATCGGAGGCCTGGTTATCCTCGATGTGGATCGGGTCGAAATTGTCATTGATGCCCCCCACATTCTTAAACAGTCTTACAGAGCTAAGTTCACTTGCCATTATGTCATCTTGATTATCATGTAGGTTTGCAGGATAATCAGCAATGCTCCACCGATTGAAACAATGACCTTGAAGAGCCTATCCTGCCTTTTCTGCTCAACTTCCATGTGATGCTCCAGGTGATTCTTCAGTGCGACTTCTATCCGGCTGACAACCTTTTCCAGGTCTTCAACCGCCTTCGTTATTTTACCGGCCCAGAATTTCCCTTGACACTCTTCAGCCATTAATATCTCCTCCCAGCCCTTCTCTCCAGGACATCGGCGGCCAGCTTCAAGGAGAATGTCTGGCCCCGCACCGCGGTGGAAAACCGCCGCTTCATCGTTCTTAACAGATAATTGTATTTTCTGAGAGCAAGGTTAAAGAGCCCTTCGTCTTCGTGTTCGTAGGACATTGCCAGTGCCCCTTCTTCGATGATTGAATGAAACTCCGCGGGAAATGCCGGCACATCGGCATTCTCAACTAAATCAGATACCGACATCAGGTAGGAATAGTTGATTGTATAGACGGCATCGGCAAGGGGGTAAACCATTATATTGGGATAACCGTTTGCCCCGACACCGAAGGGAATGATGTAGTCCGGGGAGCCGGTTCCCGTCCTTTTCGGGAAATTCTCGACAAATACCCCGTGCTCCTCAACACTTAAAACCTTCCCGTCCGCTGCATTCCAGAATTCCTTCAGGCCGTCCAGCCGACAATCGGAGGCCAGTTCATACTCCAGTTGGCCGACAACCGTGTTAAAACTGCTCTCCTTTTGAAGAAACGGCCAGTCGAATTCACTCATTACTCGCTGATAGACTTGTTGATAAAGTCCTTGACCATATCGGACTTCCCCGGGTCGTGGCAGCGGTTCAGGACATTGTTTATGATGTTAATATACTGCATTAAGCTCCTTGCTCAGCCTCGTATCTCTTCTCCCGGTAGAGTTCCCCGCCCCTCTTCCGTGCCCCGGCTAAATCAAATCCCTCCCTTTTCTTTATCGAGGCCCCACCTAAGTGAGAGACGAAGACATCTTGCCGGAACCCTACCCAGTAACCAGCCTGCTTAACCCGGAGAAACCATTCGGACTCCTGACCGTAAAAGTCGAACTCTTCGTCAAAATAGCCCACCTTCTCAAATACCTCTTTTTTTGTGAGAAAGCAGAAGCCTGATATTTCCGCCTTGGTTAAATTTGGCTCCGGCTGCGCAATTTCCCTGATTTGATATGGGTATCCGCAGCGGTTGGTTACCGGGCCGATGGCTCCCAGGCGATGTATCTCATCGAATGAACCGGCCAGTTTTGATAACCAGCCCTTCTCCACTACCGTATCGGAATTGAGGAACAGTAAATGGCTATGAACCGATTCCCGGATGAGCTTATTCCATATCTCAGCCAGGTTGGTATTCCCTCCCCGGTTATCGTGCACAGTGATTGAATACGGATGCTCCGTCTGCTTAACAATACTGCTCAGGCAATCCGCCTCCAGTTGAGGCTGGTTATAGGTAAGCATCAGTATGTTTACTCTGTCCTTCATAGCACCTCTTAGTGTTTCAGGTTTAAGAAATCCTCCTGTTCGTCCTCGAATACCGGCTTATAAAACTTCTCATTGTAATGTTCTCTGCAATAGGGCAGTCCCTTACTCCACAGGTCGGCATACTCGTGGCATTCGACACAGAGGGGGTCCCTATTTTCCGGCTTCTTGATTATTATCAGCGGGAATTGCGGTTTTTGTATCAGGCTCAATTTCCTTCTCCTTAATAACCCTTGCCTTTGTCAATTCGACCTTTGCGGTATTGTGTTCAAACGCCTCTTCCTTATAGACCGAAAAATCGTTTACGGTGAAAGTATAACTGCCAATATGTCCAATCGGGATGGAGGTATCGCAGAATATCTTTAGTCCGGCCTTCATTGCCCGGTAACAGAAAGAATAGTCCATACCGAGCTCTTTAATGGAGTTGTTGGTGCGTAACTGGACAAATCCAAACCAGTTATGGTCTTTGAAGGGAATGTCGGAAAAGAAGTGCTCGGAGATCCGGTCAAAAACGGAGAGCTTAATCAGAAGGGTTGAAGTGCCGATTGCATCCACTTCGATAAGGGCATCCTCGGGCCAGTCGAGAATGTTTACAAACCACTGATTTTCCTCATCGAAATTGGCTATATTGGGAAAGTGAGGTGCCCTTTTTCGGACTGCCAATGCCCCGATAATATCCCGGTCATGCCTCAGTAGCTGCTCAACTACATTCTCCATGCCCCCCTGCACCCCGTCCGGGAAGGTCATGTCCGAGTCGATAAACAGGACATGAGAGCAGCCGTTTTCGTAGGCTACCTGGACGGCCCTATTCCGGGATGCGTGTAGATTGGCTGACTGCTTATTGTGGTAGGCATACTCATAACCGGAAAGAATCAGAGAATGAAATATGTTAGTAAGGCATGTATGAGTTCTATGCTCAACCTTGTCAGCTACCGGAACTGCCAGAAGCACTTTTGGCTTTCTTTCTCTTTCCCTTTCTCCTGCCCTTACCAGCTTTAGGTGCTTTTGTACTTTCTTCTTCTGACTCACTAACCTCAACTCCTTCCGGGTTCTCTTCCTTCACCTCAACAGATTCCTTCCCCTTCTTTCCCCCCTTCTTTCCAGCTTCCTCCTTCTGAAGCTCCGACTGAGGAATATCGGCAAAGAAATCCCTCTTGTATCCGTCGTGGCCCAGGAGCCACTTAATCATCTCCTTGTCGTCCGTCTCGTAAACCCCGTTCTTGAACTGCGCATCTTCCCCGGGAGATAAGATGACTTGACCTTCTACCACAGTCTTCGCCCTTGCCTTCTTGACTAACCGCAATCCATCATAAGGACTATCAAATCGCATAACATCCTCCATTAGTTGAAATTAAAAAGAGGAAGGGAGGGGAAGCCCCCCCTTCCGTAAGTGACGATCACGCTGAATACTGGTCGACATTATGCAGTCGCCCGTGCTTCTTCTGATGCTCGAGATGCAGCCCCACCTCAGTCATCCATTCGTCCTGCTCGCTGTCGTTCTTGTTGTCCTGAATGTTTTTCCGAAGATGGGTATCCCTGTTCTTAGCACCCTGCAGTGGCCTATACCACATGGAAGCAGGCTCAAGGGCAAAACCGGTCTCGTTGTAGAATTCCTCCAGAAGGTCGTGCTTTGTCACATTGAGCGTGCCGTGTGAGGTTAGATACTGCTTAACGGAAATCCCGTAGGTCTGGTCCTTCGATAAAACCCGAACCGCAGCCCGGCCCCAGGAGTCCAGTGCGGAGACTATCTTCGAGCAGGCGATAAGCATCTTCTTTTTGGAACCATACCGGAAGACGCTCTCTAAGAAGGTATTGAACTCCGCCTCGGTCAGGGTATTCCCGGCATCGGTAACATTCGTGGTAATCCACTTGATTAATCCACGAGTGGAACGCTTCGGATGCGTCCCGCTGGTATCCTCTTTTCGCTCGCTGAAGAGGAACCGGTTTTCAATATCCTTCATATGCTCGATGGCCGCTTTCCGGCGTTGGTAAGGCAGGTCTTTCTCTCCGTAGAGGTCGGTAGCCGCCTCCGTGCCGGTCAATCCCAGGGGTGTCCTGACGATTGTGGTAAAGTTATAAACCTCTACCTTCTGGGTGGTCTTGATCGCCGGGGCATCGGCACCTTCCTCGCTGAGATTACCGAGAATGAGTAGCTTACCTCCATCGGCAACTGCGCCGGCCGCAGTCTCCCCGAATGCCCGGGTTACCGTTAGGGTGTTGGTGCTAACAGCGGTTACCAGAACAACCTCCGCGGTGGTCGTTACCTTGACCAGGTCGTTGGCCTTGAAGTAGGCGCCGTTGTCAACGACAATACTGGTCTCGGAAGTTGTATATCCCGTTGAGTAATTTACCGTATCCCACCGGGGACCCAGCACATCCTCAAACCACCTGAACTTGGGGTCGGTGGTCTTACGCTTCCGGGCCATCTTGAGAATAACGGTTAGAGGAGCCGCATCGGGTTCCAGAAGTGCAATCCTGTCCGCCGTATCCAACTTGCGGGTTGCCGCAATTATGGTGTTTGTATCTCTAACTCCATCAATCATTGCCATTTTAATTCCTCCCTTAGACTAATACGCTGTCCATTTTCGGCCCGGCCCTAACCATTTCCTCCCATTCCTTGTCCTCCTCGCTTTTCTTTGTCTCTATTTTCGGGGCTGCTCCGCTGCTCGTTTCGGTATGGGGTATTGCTGGGCCAGTGCCTGGTTTCTTCGATTCCCAATTTTTCAGCAGTTCAGGTCTTTGCTCGATCATAACGCTGTAGGCGAGTTTCAGGCATGAAGGGTCCTGTCTCAGCCAGGGCCGTTCGTCCAGGATCCGGCCAATATCACCGATGTGGTCTCCAAAATTCACCGGGTAGCCTTCCTTAACGGTGATAGTCTCCTTTGCCTCTTTTATCATCCCATCTATCCTGTTCTGGTTTTGCCGTTCGACAAACGGCTGCGTTACCTCCTGAACTGCCTTTTTGAGAACCTCCTTAACTTCAGGAGAATTCAGTGCGTCCGCATGAACCTGATAGGGATTTTCACCAATGCCCTTGTAATAGGCATCTCTTCTTTCCTCCAGCGAAGGTTCAGCTCCTTGAGTTTGTCGGTCAATGATCTGGTTAGCCTTTTCAATGACCGGGCTCAATGCCTTCTTCTCCGCCTCCAGCCTCACCCTTTCCTGGTCCAACTGAGAACGCGATTTCTCCGATTCCTGGTAAGCCTTCTCCAGTTCTTCCTGGGTTTTGAACTTACCGGCAATCAGCTTTTCCGGTTCCGGTGTTTGCCCTTCCGGGGCACCTTCTACCGCTCCTTCCTCATGTCCCGTTTTCACTTCCTCATTTGGCTCTTCCAATCCTTGCTCCGGATCGGTTATTCCAAATTCGTTAGCGGCAGGATCATCTTTTCCTAGCATAAAATCCTCCTTTGTGTTCGGCCAATAAAAAAGGGACTCAGGTATTAACCTGAGCCCCTCTCATTAGGCCGGTTTCTGTTGAGAGTCTGATGTGATCAATTCACCAGACAGAAACTATTTATTTCATTATGAAAACTTACTCATTCCGCTGTCAAGGTTTTTTTCATTGTTTCCAATACCCTCTTCCTATCAGCAATGATAGTTTTTATTTTGGTAAGGATATTCTTATATGCTTTTATGGTTCCTCTTGTTTCACTATTCTCTTTGTCTATCAGCTTATTTATCGCCTCCACTTCCCTCTTTACCAGCCACGGTTCAAGAACTTCTTTCCATCCAGGCCGGGCAATTAAATCCTCAATCTGATTGCCCTCCCTTATTTTCCTCTGGTTGTATTCTTCGTTTTCGGCCATTAAATTTTCCCTCCCTGCATCATCCTTCTGACTACCTCTTCCGGCGGTGCCGGTTTCTGCCCCTCCGCGGGTCCGGTGGGCCGGAGAAATGCCCGTTCCTCATCGGCAGACCCCGGCATTTGCGCCCCGGCCTGGCTCATCTGCTGTGTCCTTTGCTGCATCATAAAATCTATATAACTCTGATGTTCCCTGACATGGCTTTCAACTATCATTCGGAAACTGGGATTCAATTCGGGAGACCGTAAGAGGCTCATGTGAATAGGTGCGTGCTCGCCGTGTTTATCGTAATAATTCACATTGACAAGCTCCCCCATAGCCATCACCTTATTTTCGTCCTGGGGACTTATCCGGTCGGTGGGCGGTTTCTCTAAAATCTCGTCAATGTTCTCCACATCGGCCGCCTCAAGCACCATCCTGTCAATTTCATACTGATTAACCCCTCCCGGGCGATTTGCCAGATATTCTGCAATCATCAGCATTTGTTGCAACATCAACTGCTTGTTCCCCATAGTCGGATGACCCACGGCGATGAAGTCGCAGTCAATGTTCACATCGTTAAACGGCACATTCAGAAACTTTAATCCCTCGGGGCCTAAAATCCTTATCCTCTTTTCCTCGGGTAGAAATTGCCTGTTCAGGCCGTGAATTTTCTCCACCAGTTCCACGATACCCGAATGCTGGAAGATAAGGGCGATAAGTTGAAACCTGATCTCCGCCGCCTGCTGGAGAGACATTATCCCGGAAGCGGTTTCTTTCCTTTGCGGGGCACGCCCCTGGGAATAGGGCCAGATACCGGAGGTCTCCTGCATCATCTCACTGAACCCGCCCTGCTCGTGATAAGACGAAGAGGTAACATCAGACATTACGAATTCCTGCAAGTTTTCCATCGCATCAACAAGCATTATCTTGTTGGGACCCACAACAATTTGTTCCCAGTCAATATCGGCACCCTTTAACCCCTTGAAAACCTTATTTAACAGGACATAAACATTGTCCAATCTGTAATTAACAATATCGTTCAATGCGAATTGAAGCTTTGCGTTCGGCTCAATAATTCCCTTACCGTAAAACTCCCCGGGCACCGGGGTGTGCTTGGTAAATATGAATGAGTTTTTTATGTATTCATACGGATAATCAACATTCCTCAGTAAAGCTTTGTTATTATATTCAATCGTGGTGAGTTTCCCGTTCTTAGTTCTTTCAAGAATCCACAAGCGTCCCGAGCCGAAATCGCTTGTATGGATTCCGATCTCCGACATTCTCTTCTGACTGGAGTCCTCCGTAATGCCACCCTCCCCTTCCTTTCCCTTTTCTCCCAGGGCGGCGATTACCTCCGGGTCGTAGCCGGCATCCTTCTGAATCTCCTTGAGGTAATTCACATCACGCCATGTCCGATGAATCAGGTAGGGCTGTTCTTCGAGGGTAGAAACACTGGGCAGGGCGGGGAAGAAATCATAGAGGTCTAAGGGGTCAAACTGGGGGCCATCATAGATTTTTATGTCTTTTTCTTCAATTATTTCTTTTGATTGGGGCTTACCCCAGAATGAGAACCACGAGGACTCGGGAGTTTTAAACGACCTGAACTTTTTCTTTTCCCACTTTCTCGACCAATAAACCTTACCCGGGGAATTGCCATAAATTATCAGTTGCTTCAGGTAATCCACCCATTTCAGAAATATCTTTATCTCATCGTTTACCTGGTATGTGATTAGTTGCTTAACGAGTTTAACCTGCTCGGTCTCGTGCGGGTTTACCGGCAGGGTGCCAAAGAATTCCCGAATGGCTATCGTTGCTAAGATTATCCGGGGCAACTCGGTTTCGACCAGGGAGAAACATTTCGGAACGAAAATATTTGAATGCCAATCGTCTTCCGGTAAATCCTTGACATAAGAATTATAGAGTTTGTAGCAGCGGTCCCATATCTCTTCGTAAGGCTCCCTCCTTCTCTGTGCGTCCTCAAAATCCCGGACAACGCTATTTACCAGGTCTTCCTTTTCGTCTTCGCCGATTGTGACTTTCTCTTCTTCGGCTGCCATCAATAAACCCTTTCCCTTCTTATGTCACGAAACTTGGGCATGACAATGGGCTTCCTCCGGGTAGGTCCGACTTTCTCATTCGCAAAATATCTCCGGCAATCCATTCCGTGATCATCTTTCTTTCTCGGACTTTCCTTCGGGTCCCTTCGGTCTCTCGTTGCTTCGGAACGATAATCTTCCCAGCAGTAAAATTTATATTCCCGAATTAAGTTAGGGCATGTTCTGAAAACATAAAGTTTAGGCTTTCGTGTTAATACCCCGGCTTCGTTTTTCTCCCAGTTGAGAAGGGCTCGCTCCCTCAGGATGCCGTCCCAGACGGTGTTATTAGCAACCCGGAGATTTTTAATTCCATCGTTTTCCGAGTTGTCCCGGAAGTCTTCTAATACAGATTCTTCCGCCTTAATGGTTTTATCCGCGGCCCGGGGGTCAATTAAAGTGTATTTAATAACCTCTTTCGCTGTCAAGGTTTTTATTTGTTCCCGGTGCCACGGAATCAATTTCCCTTTGACATAATGCTCCCGGTAAACAAAGTGAGCCCCCGGGGGGAATTGTTTTAAAAAACCCAGCGGGTCATCGTAATTAACTGCAACCCATAGACAGCAAAGGGGGTTCCTGAACCCGGGGTCGATTATCCGGTATTTATTTAGTTCGTCGGGGATCCGGAAAGGATTGATGGCATGTATTTCATCTCTCCAGAGGTCGGCATAAATCGGCTGCCCGCTGATCGCCTCAAAGTCCAGCTCATATTCCTTACGAAAATAAGGATTGCTCTGCCCGCCCTTGTATCCCTTCAGGGCCTGGGCTAACCATTCCGGGGTATCCTTCTCCGGGTCTGCCGAGTAGTGGAGGCTAACAACTTGATAGCCATCTGCCGCCTCGGCAATGTCAAGACCCTTCTGGATTCTCATTTTTTCTTAGCAACAGGAGCAATCAGCCCTTCTTTTCTCAACCTGAAAATAACACTTAAAAGGGCTCCTCTTGATATTCCCATAAGTTCACAAATTGCCTCATTACACAAACCCTTCTCCAGCATTTTCAATATGCTCATTTTCCTAAAAAATAATTCTTCCTTCCTCATCACTTACTATCTCCAGGTTACTGGCGTCATCTCACTGTAAATTTCCAACTTCTCTTTAATCCATTCTTGCGGGCCTTCTTGTTTCGCCCATTCTGCCATCTCGTGGATCCCCTCTTCGATGGATACTGCATCTCTGTAGGTTAAAACAAAGATACTTTTCTGAGCCGAGCACCAGGCATGTTTTACTTCACAAGGCCGGTCTCTTAAATAAATAATGGGGTATTCTTTCAGGTCGAATTCTCTTAATATGAGTCTCACCAATTCATTAACCGTTATAACTTCCAATCCTCCGATATTAAATATTTCTTTTTCTGTTTCCAATGCCTTCAAGTAACAAGGTATGCTATTGTCAATATAGCTATAAGCCCTTGCCTGCTCCCCGTCTCCGTAAACATAGATAGGCTCTCTTCTCATTATCCTGTTCATGAAGATACCCATGACATTCCTGTATGGGTCCCTTAGAGATTGTCTTTCACCAAAGACATTGTGTGGTCTTATTATTACCCAATCGAAACCGTGAACCTCCGCTAATATCTGCGTGGCCTTTTCCATAGCTACCTTATTCACCCCGTAAATATCAACCGGTTTCGTTTCCGCTGTTTCAAAAAAAGGTATGGGTTGCTCCCCATAAACAGCCATCGAAGAAAAGAGAATAATTTTTTTAACTTTGTTTTTAATTGCGGTTGTCAGCACCCGGATATATCCTTCGTAATTAGTTTGAGATACTTTGATGGGAATAAACTGAGAAGCGCCCTCCCTGGCAAAGGCCGCTAAATGAAAAACCACTTCCGGTTGCTCTGTTTGAAAAAGTGCCTCTAAAATTCTCAGGTCGTTAATATTTCCTTTCCAGAACTTTGCCGAGGGATTGATATTCTTTTCCTCACCTAAACTTAAATCGTCAATCACCGAAACGCTATGCCCCTTTTCGATTAAGGCATCAACGATATGTGACCCGATAAAACCAGCTCCGCCGGTAACTAAAATATTCATCTTATGGCCTCGGATTGTAATCGTCTTTTACCATCTCGTGAAAGAAGCCCCGGTTCGGTCTGGTAATCCCGGTAAACCTACCTCCCCCCGCTATATTAGGCCGGGAGGCGGTATAGGAAGCTTCCGCCTCTACCTGAAAAGCCATCTCATCGCTGAGTATGCCAGAAGGGGTGTATTCCCGGATTTGATCCGGCCCCTGGGGAACTCCCCAAATCTTTGAACTGATTGCCTCAAATTCCAACTTGCCGAATACATCCCTGATTTTATGCTGTTTTAAAAAGTGGGGCTGATGAGAATAAATAAACTTAGCCCGGTCAACAAGAAAATTCGCCGCCTCCTCCTTCTGCGATTGGAAGAAATTATGCCGTCCTAAATTAAACAATGTGTCGTGAAGATAGAGGGCAACGAATAGCCAGGTGATCATCATCTTCGCGGACTTGACCAATAAAATAATTTGCTCTTTTTCCCAGAGGTCGATTAGGGGTAGGAAATATTCACGGCGGGGAAACGGTTTGATGGGGTTATTCTTATCGTGTTCGTCAAGGGTATTAACGAAAATCAATCCCGTGTGTTCCAATACCCTATCGGCGCCGCTGAAGGCATGGTTCTCCGGGGTATCGCCCCAGAGCCAGTATTTAACATCCCGGCGGCATTGCTCGTAAACAATCCCCTGGAGAGAGGGAGAATTATTTAAGAGCGTTATCTCCTGGGTTTGCTCTAATAATTTTTCTTGCTCGGTCATTTTATTTCCGCTTCTTCCTCTCAATACCCAATATCTTTTTCACACTTTTCCTGAAGTTAAACCTTCTGGTTACAACTTCCATTCCCGACTTCGCTATCTTCTCCCTCGCCTTATCCACCCTTAAATAATATTCAATCAAGTCCAGTAACTCTTCAAAAGATTTATACCAGACAAGATGACGGTGTTTTAAAAATATCTGCGATAAGCCCGGGACATAGGGGGCTATGTAAAAACAGCCGGAGGACATCGTAAAAACCAACCTGTTGCTGAAATAAGCTTGCAAGTGCCGCCACTTAGTGTCAAGAATACCAATTGCTATCTTTGCCGAAGAGCAGGTCTTGGCAAACTTCTCACCATAAACAGGCTTAGTCCTGTTCGCCCAGCCACGGCCAAATATCTTGAAGGAGAAATCGCCGTTAAGTAATAGCCCCTGCACCAATTCCTTTCTCTCGGGGCCAAGAATAGGACTATTATTCCCGATGAATATCACATCATATTTTTTCTTTAATGGGTAAGGCTTGAAAACTTCCGGGTCGGTGGGGCACGGCATGTAGGAACAGAGCTTAATGCCCAATTCATCGTTAAGCTCTTTCACATAGCTCTTATTGGAAAAATAAATCTTGTCAGCCACCCTTGTCAATGTCCGGTGATAATCAGAGGGTTTCGCATCGCCATAGAAGACGGTGATGGTAGGATTGAATTTCTTCTTTGCAGTTTTTAACCAATCAAGAGGAACCTTATCGTGCTTCACACTACCGCCTAAATGGATGTGGCTAACCGGCATCGAATTAAAAAACGCCTTTTTATTTAACTCGGTATCAACATCAAGGTTATGCACAGGGGCAATGCGGTTGAAATACTTCAGCCAATAATAATTGGAATTGATTTTAGAAAACTTGTCGATATAGAGGAGGCTCGTTTTTGACTTTTTCACAAACCCACCCTTTCTACTCTAAGATCCCAGTCCCACCCCTCAAACCAGAACGGATTCTCTAAGCCCAATGACTCTTTTCCAATGACCGTGACCATCCGGGGCTGAAGAAGGGAACCCGGGCACTCTATACCGTAGGCATCAAGGGTCAGCTTATACGAAAGGCAATAGATACAAGGCTGAGCTTGGTGCTGAGGAAACTCTTCGTAAATCCTAAACTCCCCTCCACAATCCCGACAATGAAAATCTATGTAGTGTCTATCTCTCCCCATAAAATAACCTTCGGGTTCTATGAAGGACATCTCATGAGAAAGTAAAAACTTCTTAAAAAATTCTCCTATCTGTTTTGTAATCACTCTACCTCCTCCACTGTATCCACCTTACCCCCGGCTCCAGTAACGCAATAACAAGATTCAGGATATTTAAGAATATCCCACCCTGGAATCTCAAGGGTCATCCTATACCATTCATAATGACTTCCCCGGTGATCCCAGTCTGGAAATAGTTTCTCCCCTTCCATCATCCTGCGCCTAATCTCCTGCTCATCCCAATGTGCAGGTAGTAAAAACTTAAAATAACAACTACCTTCAACAATCCCAGGTAAGAAAAAACTACACCCCTTACAAGCAAGAGCATTCCCAAGGCACCACTTATTACAATGCTTAATTACTTCCTCAATTATCTGAGTGTCAATGTTCATTAGCGTTACCATGAGAAGAAGATTTGAGATATTAAATAATTTTTACCGGGAGTAAAGATGTTATATAGGGGTCGGTAGGCCCAGGAGCACCCATGACCCCCCCTACCCTCTCTGGAGGATAAGGATAAATTAAGACTGAGTGAGGGTATGTTATCTTGCAATATCACTCCACTATGCAGGGACAGCGCCCTTTTTAAATAAAAACACACACATCATAGCGTCTGATAATGTTTAATTATGTAAACTTTCTTATTCACCATATCCTAACAATATCAAGCACTTACAGATATAGGGTAAATTATGCCCTAAATACACGGTGGTTTGAATACTCATCATTGACTCTATAAACCCCCGAACTCCCCATATATTCAGCGATAGTGCCACACCACTATTCTCCCTCTTTCTTCTCTTGCGCTGGAGGCAGGCTTGCCATACCACTTCCAGCCCCGGACAGCCTCTTCTTCTCCTCTTGGAACTTCTTCTGAAGCTCCTCCTTTGACAATCCCCCCAGCTCCGCTATAACCTGCTGTATATTGGCGGAGAATCGCCCCTCAGTGACCTGAGAGGCTTCTCCACATAGCACCGCCTCCCTTTCTTCAAGCTGACAGATGGCACGGGATAAGTCTGCAACATCTTTTGGATTACCCTTTCCATTATCCGATATAATCTTGTCGATTAACTCCTCTAATTTCTCCTTTAATCCTGCAAACTTAGCGGCTTCAAGTAATTTATCACGAACATAAACCTTTCTCGCATCCTCAATTTTTTTCTTCACAGTTGTTGACTGATATTCTTCTCTCTCTTTTTGCCACCCTTCCTTTCTTGCGATTATCCTAATCCAATTAGGTGTAATCCCATATCTTGCGCTTAACTGCTCAGAACTAAGTCCCTTCGTTATGAAGTCAGCTTTTAGTAAGTGCCAGTCCTTATTCTTTCTACCCCTGGTCGCCATCAGACTATTCCCCATTCATTTTCTTTTAATTTTAGATTTTCAATGACATTAATAATCCCGTGTTGTGTTTTAATTTCCTTTATCTTCACACCGATTACTTCTCCTTTTTCCTTTACAGATAATAATGGACAAGTGAGGGCGTGGCGGCATTTCTTAATCCTCTGTATTTGTTCTGCCATCTCAACCCCTTCTCCCTCGGTAGAGGTGTTTCTTTTCCCATTCCCTTTTCAGGTGGCCCACGAATCCATAAGGGACCCCGTGCTTTCTTGCAACTTCCTCATATGTTTTCCCTCGGAAGTAATCAGCAACTATCTTCTCCTTTTTTTTGGTGGTGGTTTCCGCGGTGAGTTTTTTATACTCGCATTTATATTGTTTTTTCATATACTCCCTTTTCTACTGGTTCTTTAAATGGCGGGTAATTGTGTTATTGGTATTTTTCTTCAAGTTGGCGCAATATCTTTTGTTCCCTTTCTTTTTCCTCTTTCATTTTTATCTTAAATTCTTGCGTTTTCTTCCAGCCATCATAATTCTGGTTAAGGCTATTAATCCTCGTATTGAAAGTTGTGATCGTCTTCCCTATTTTCTCTAACCAGTCATCTTCTTCGAATTCCTCAATTATGAAGTATTCCCAGAGGAGCTTCAGGCGGTTTATGCCGAGGTTTTTTATTAACCTTCCGATTAAGGCATTTTCCTTATACTCCACGATGGTCAATTTGACCTTTAATATTTCCTCAGTTTTGGCCTTTGCGAGTTCTGAGAATTCTTTTATCTCTGGGGGAGTATTTTTTTTACCCCGATAAGGTAGTTTCTTTTGTATAGTTTCTTTCTTTTCTTTTGTAGGGGTCTTGGGAGACCCTGAAATCGGAGTCTCTGGTGACCCCCCCGAGGGGGTCTTGGGAGACCCTATAGGGTCAGTAGAGAGGGGGTCTTTATAGACCCTCTCTTGAGAGACCCCTTTCCACTGTTTATAATCCTTCTGAAAACCCCATAGATTAATATTACCTTTTTGCCCATTTTGGGATATTATTTCCTTTTCCATCAATCCTTTTAAAGTCCTTCTAATATTATTTCGGTCAATGCCGGTAATCTTCTGAAACTGAGATAATGATATTGCGTCCTTTTTTTTATGCCACCCATAAGTCTTTCTAAATATGGCCCAGAGCACCCGGGACTCATATGGAGATAAGTTGACCTGGGCCAGCGCCTCCGCAATACCATGAGCTATGTCAATATGTCCATTCTCCGCTTGTGGTAATTTTTCCATTTATCCTCCGTCCTTAGCCCGGGCAGGGGGAGTAAAGCGGCTAAGGCACTTACTCCCCCCAAATCTTTCCTTTCACCTTCTCCATTATAACCCCACTTTTTAACTCAACCCCCCTACCATACCAGAACCACCCATATTTTCCAACCATTATTTCATAAATATATGATATAAGTCAAGAATAAATCTTGAATAATTCTTTCAGAAGGGGTTGACATATGGTTATGGTGTGGTAGAATATACCACAGATAGGAGGTAAGATGAAGAAAGTAAAAGAAAGTGATAGGAAGGATAAATATCTCAGTATCAGACTTGACAAACCTACCAATCAACTACTCAGGGATTTTGCGAAAAGCACGGGGAAGAAGAAGTCTGAGCTGGTCAGAGAAATCCTTGATAAATATTGTGATAAGATTCTGGACGGTGAGGAAGATGTTTAGAAAGAACTCATCTTTTATAGAGTGGCTCAAGTATAAAGGGGTTTTTAATAATTCGTTGGAGCCCCGGGGTCCGCTCACAGAAAAAGAATTTAATAAAATGCTAAAGACCTACTTTAAAACCAAAGCCTCAAAAGATAGGGAGAAATGAAAGAAATATCCATTATTCTTTCCTTAATTAAATCAACCATTTAACTCTGTTCCCCGTGAAACATAAAGCATTCAATATTCTCTTGGCACGATTTTCTTACCTTAATATAAGTAAACACGCAAACAGAAAAATGAAAAAGGTTGACCACCAAAAAATAATAACAAGCTTCAAACACTCTTCGGAGTGTAAAAGCGAATGCCCGGGGTTTTCAGGTGGTCAGCCTTCCCCGGGCATTTTTATATAAGGGGGTAGAAATGAAATTGAATGAATTGGTTAACCTATTGGAAAAAGACCATGACTATGACCGTGAAGCATTAATAAAATGCACTCGGTTGCAGTTGGTTAAGATAGCCAATAGGGAGGGAATCAGGGCTATAATTGGAGATTGGGAATCAGAGGCGGTAGAGAGAAAAGCAGGGATGGAAAAGGCAGAAATAGAGATTGGCCTTAGAGTTCACAATCGGGGCGATATGGCTAATCTGGAGCATTGGGGAACAGTAACAAAGATTATTGAGAGAGAAAGATTCGCAGACCAGGTGGAAATAACCCCAGACCCGGAAGCGGAAAGGAAGCCTTACACTGTATTCCCAATTCAGATTTCAGCAGTTGATAAAGGGCACGGTGGAACACGGATCGTAACCGAGCAAGCCTATAATGAATTTCGGGAAAAGCAACTGGCAGCACTTCAGGAGAGAATGAATACTGCTTAACCCCTGAGCTTAGCCCCCACCGGGGGCCTTGTTGAGAGGTTAAACTAAACGAAGGGAGAAAGGATGAAAGAAAAATACCTTAAATTACCTGAAAGAAAAAGAAGTGAACTTTATCATAAATGGGTTAATCAAAATCAGTTTCTTAACTTTACAGATTGGGAATTAATGGTTTTGCGTGGTGAAATAGTCCCATTAGAGCTTGTGGGTTAAAAGTAATAACTGGTTCAGGGCTTGAGAGGTTGAGAATGGCATCTGACGATAAAGAAATAAATGAGTTAATAGAGTCTATTAGAGAGGGTAAGCGCTTAATAGAGGCCATGGAGACTTTAGTCCGGGCTGCGGAGACTCATTTACTGGAGCGATACGGCGAAACGGCGGAAGAAGAATAACATGACCATCGGAACTAAAATCAAATACTACTCCAAGAAGGAAGGCAAGGGCGAAGGAAGAATCATCGCTATCAACCCGCCACTTATCCCCGGGGAACTCCCGACATATATGGTTAGGGACCCCCAGGGGCACGAGTTTAATGTGAATATGGAAGCCGTGGTTCCCGTGGCGGAGCAGATGGGGTTGTTTGGGGGATAGGATGAACCGTGTGGGAACTAAATATGCTTACGATAGAGAGGAATATGATTTTTTTAATCATATTATTCATGGACTCCATTTCTTACTTGGTATTCATGTTGATTTTGAAAAAGTTAAAATAAAGGGATGGATTTATTTCCCAAAGACAACCAGTAAGAATACGAGCAGAATAACCATTGACAACCCACCCGGAGACTGATAAAAATAATGAGCGATTTTAACTAAACAGGAACTCCTTTTTGCTCGGGATAGGGTAGGCCACCCGAATAGCCCGCCACCAAGACGGGCACTCCCGAGCTTCCACCAATTTCTTGGCTACCGCACTTGGAGGTAGGTAGAATGAGGGTAGATAAGATTTTAAAAGATTTCAGAAAAAGGAAGAAACTAACTCAGCACCAATTAGCCTGGTTCCTCGGCATCAGCGAGGATTATCTCAGTAAGATTGAACGGAGATTGAGGCTGCCGGGAAGATACTTGACGGAGCGAATTGCCATGTATTATGAGGCAAATCCTAACTGGTTGAGAAATATTGTCTGTGAACAGAATGTTTGGAAACTTGAAAGACGCTGGGCAACCTGAAATGAGTCTAAGCGAAGAGCAAATTAGAAAATACCGAACGGATCCAGAGTTTCATGCCTGGGTTGATAAAATAGCCAGCCTTGTAATAAATAAAGAAGTTAGTATTCAAGAATTACGAGATGCCCTTGGGGTTGCTGATTATAGGGTAAAAGAAATTAATCTCTGTCGACCAACCCGGACAAATCCTGTCCGAGTCGAAAACACTAAAAAGGCATAAAATAAGGCGGAAACTATGTTTGAAACAGTCCGATTCTATATATTATGTAAACTTAATTTAGTAATATGTGACTTCGGTCACACCGTTAAACTTAGAGGGGAAATCGCCTTCATTGGTGGTCTCCCCTCTTTTTTTGTTAGGGAGGGACTATGATTTATTACAAGCTGTTAAGAATGAACAGAGGCAGTTGGTTTAATGAAAACTTTGTCTGGTCATTAAAAAAACCAACTGAAGTGCTGGAAGCAAAAAAAGGTGAAGTTTGTGGTGTTGGCCTTCACTTGGCTAAATCCGTTAATGATGCCTTCCAATATGGTAAATTGCCCGGCAGGATTTTTAAGGCCAAGCCTTTATCGAAAACATTAGGTGAAGATGAAAGCAAAATCCGGGTAAGAAAAGCACAACTCCTTGCCGAGCTGAAACCGGAATGGCTTGTTGAAATTAACAAGTTCATTCCTTCGGTATCAAAAATAAAATACTTCTCTAATTACAAAAAGCCTTTGGAATGGAAACTTTATGAAACCGGGGCTGCTGCCGGGGCTGCTGCCGGGGCTGCTGCCGGGGCTGCTGCCAGGGATGCTGCCAGGGATGCTGCCAGGGCT
>Ga0114923_10000446_pt1 | contig 33410 bp, 26 predicted proteins | sample SumtaG_FD_89578 | JGI IMG/M metagenome (GOLD analysis project Ga0114923, IMG submission 89578) | Deep subsurface microbial communities from Indian Ocean to uncover new lineages of life (NeLLi) - Sumatra_00157 metaG | ecosystem: Environmental > Aquatic > Marine > Oceanic > Sediment | place: near... | reverse complement strand
CATCGTTCAGCGAAAAGTACTCACACCTAATCATTTTGAATTGTTAGCCGAACTCAAAGACCGCCTGATGAACTTCCAAGATTATTATGAGAAACTGGCTCAACCATTTAAATGGAAGTTCACACGCCAGGATCTAGCCAAGCTCATGAAAAAAATCGATCAATATTCTACGACACATAAAATAGCGGCATAGTGGAGCTAAATATGAAATACGTCACCGAAATTAAGAACTAGAGCACTAAGTGCTGTGTACCCTGTCGTAAATTAGCTTTTGATTTTGCCTTTTCGCTCCGTCGCTCAGTCGTCACGCCGATGTGTCTGCCCTTCCCCCCGTGTCCCCGTGTCCTAAGATTTGTCTCCCCATCTCCCCCTCTCCTCCTCTCCCCCTTTCCCTCTCGCCCCCTCCAGCTCTTTCCCCGTGCCCCCGTATCAGATGCCTTTTCCCGTATTTCCTCGCCCTCCGCCCTTCGCCCTGCCTTTCCTTTGGACTGCCCTTCTTCCGGCTTTTTGCCTATTGGGTGCCGGCTCGGGCTTTAAACGCACCACGCACTTCGCACCGCCTTTTCCCCAACCCTCCGTTAAACAGACTGGACTTGTGCCTTTTTAAGGAATTGAGGTGTTTCCAGAAACTGGAATCCAGGCACTAGAAACTGCTTTCCCCCTCTTCCCCTTCGCACTATTGGCGGTTAAAGTAGAGTCATGAAAGTTGCGGTTCTTGCTGACGTGCACGCCAACCTCCCAGCACTTGAAGCTGTACAGAGAGATTTCTGCGAGGAGGGGATAGGGGTGGTCTGGCACCTGGGAGACGCTGTCGGTTACGGAGCCGAGCCTTTCGCATGCCTGCAGATGCTGGCCGACCTCGATGCCCTCCTCATCACCGGCAACCATGAGCAGGCAGCCTGCGACCTGGCCGAGGCAAACGGGTTCAATCCAGCTGCCGCCCATGCCATCCGGTGGACACGGGACACATTAACTCCTGACACCAGGCAGGATCTGTGCGAACTGCCCACTAATGCCGCTCCCCACCCCGGTGTCTTCCTCTTTCACGGTTTACCCGGCAATACCACAGGTTACCTTCGAACCGAGGAGACGGCCCGGATGGTTTTTGACTACCTGACCAACAGGGATCCGAGGATCCAGGTCGCCTTTTTCGGCCACACACATCGCCCCATGATCTTCACCTACCTCACGGGCCGGCCCGACCGCATGTTTGAACCCGAAGAAGAACTCATTTTGGCGGCCGGTCGGCGCTACCTGGTGAACCCCGGCAGCGTAGGTCAGCCGCGCAACGGGGATCCGAGAGCCCAGTACATCATTTTCGATACAGAGCGAAGCCGCATCTCTTTCAGAAAAATCCCCTACGATATTGACGCTGCCCAGGAGCGCATACTCCAGGCCGGCCTTTCTCCTTCCCTCGCCGCCCGACTGACTCAGGGAATATGATGGATTCCAGCCACCCCGCCAGGATCATTATTCTTGACTCTGAGAACGGAAAGAGCAAAGCGCTGGCCGAACAACTGCGCAAGGGTGGACTGGATGTTATCATCGCATCCAGCATTAAAGCTGCCCACAAAGCAGCCAGGGAAGCTGACGTGATCATTGCAAACATCACTCATTCCCCCGATGGCCCGGCTCTGTGCCGAGCTCTTCGATCCGAGACCGGCACCGGGAGTCTGCCTCTGCTGGTCCTTTCCGAGGCAGAACTGAGTGATAATCAACTCGGCAAGATCCTTTCCGCCGGGGCCATGGACATTTTTTCCCCACCTATCAGCGCCCCTCTCCTCCTGGTCAGGGTCGGAAACCTTGTGCGCATTCACCAGGAGGAGAAGTTTCTAATAGAGACCGAACGCCGTTATCGGAAGATCTTCGCCTCCTCACATCAGGGCTACTTCCTTTCCACAAAGGAGGGACGCTTCCTGGAGGTCAACGACGCGCTCCTGAGCATCCTCGGCTACAGCAGCAAACAGGAGATGCTGAAACTGAAGCTCCCCGACGACCTTTACGTTAACCCCCAGGACCGTGAAGTGCTGCAGCTCCGCCTTGAAAAACAGGGGTTCGTCAAAGATTTTAAAGTCAACTTCAAGCGCAAAGACGGTTCGAAGATCACCATACTGCTGACGGCCAACATCTATAAAAGCATTGATGGCGAGATCCTCGGGTACGAGGGGTTCAACATCCCACTTATGGGTACGATTATTCCGTTCCGATACAAAATATTGAATTTTCTCCTTAAACCCATTCACCGGATGATAGCGCGCAGGAACAACTTCCTGTCGGTGGCACGGATAAGTGAGATGGTGGCCAACCAGTATGAGAAGGTCGAAGAGTTGTCCGAAGGTAACTATACCTCCGTTTGGAAAGGCAGGGACGTTCTGGGGTTTGAAGAAGGAGATCTGGTCATCAAGATCTCCAAATCCGAAGCAATCAATCCGCGTCTCATCCTGGAAGCCAAAGTCCTGAGGAGCCTGGCAGGGCACCCCGGTATACCGGAACTGGTGGACGTTGCGCGGCACAGAGACCGGGCTGTCATTATCACCCGATACGTGGAGGGGCACACTCTAACAGACATCCTGCCGCTTGAAGACGACCGGGACCGGGACCGGATCGCCTATCAACTCATGGATATTGTCTCTCACCTGCACGATAATGATATCGTCCACAGGGATGTCAAACCGGATAACATCATTGTCAAACCCGACGGGGTCGTCGTCCTGTTGGACTTTGGTATCGTACGGCGCATGGGAGAGATGGAGACGTCCGCCACGGTTATCGGAACCCGGCCATATATGAGCCCGGAGCAGGTCAACGGTAAAAGCGAGCGCCGCAGCGACATATGGGCACTCGGCGTCGTTATTTTCCAGATGTACACAGGCAGTCTCCCTTTTTTCGGAACCACGGAGATGGAACTGATGCAGAACATCCTGAATGTGGAACCACTCAGCCCGAGGTCTCTCAACCCTGTGCTTTCGGCCCAGATGGAAAGTGCCCTGATAAGGGCCCTGAGAAAAAGACCCCAGAGCCGTTTTAACAGCGCCAGGGAGATGAGGGATCAAATCCTCTCCACCGTTCCCGGGTTCAAGCGCAACGTCAGCGACCTGATAAAGGAACCGGAAATTCCGCCGACGTTGGTACCGTAAATACAGTAATCGGTAATCAGTAATCAGTAATCAGTAATCAGTAATCAGAGCAGGCGTTACAAAAAATATCCGTCGTCAGGCGCATTAGTCATTTCATTGACCATCATCTACATTACACAATAAATTTAGACATATCATCGACAACTGATGACCGATAACGGATCACCGATAACCGGTTTATCCTGATCACCGATCACCGATGACCGATCACCAGAGGCAACTGGAATTCTCAGTGCTTGGTCTTGTTGCCCAAGTTCCGCAGGAAATAGGCGCTGGCCCCGAGACCGTTAATGGCGTCCACCAGCGCCTGCCCTTTCATGTAATTTACATCCCTGACGATAGTCAGGGGTTTTGTCCTGGCCACAAGACCTGAAATCTCATCGGGGGGCCTATCCGTGTAGATACTGGCCAGATACAGTACGATTTTCATTTCCACATCCTTGCTTGGTATGGATCTGATAACCACCGTTCCTTTCACTGCCTCGGCCATCTTCTTCACCCCTTTCTTTTGCTTCCGGCCATATGTTTCGCGCCGAAGCTTCCAGAGGTTTCGCCAACTCAGCCAAGATTCCTCTCATTGAACTCCTTCCTGATTACAACATTGATAGGGTCGCAAAAATTCCAGCCGGGACTTTTTGCTCCTCGGAAAGCGAAACGCGTGGTTTTCGCTTTCCTTACAAATCAATGACTTACAGTGCCAGTCATTGATTTGAGCGCCCGCCCGGGGCGCGCTGATGACTTCTTACGAATCCATCAATATTCCATCTACACTTACTCATACCTAAGCATAAAGCATGCCAGCTAAAAACTGTCATTATTATCACTTTTAGTAGAATTTTATATATTTACAGCCCTGGTTTGAGGAGATGGGTATGAACTTTTTTCAACGGTGGGGGAAAAGAGGCAGGGGAAAGGGCTGGATAATCCAGGAAGTCAGGAGCCAGAATCCAGAAGCCAGAATGAAAACATAATGACCTCAGCCGTACTCAACTTCGTAATGACATCCATACAAAACCTCTTTCTTCCTTATTTTCTGCCATCACCCGTTTTTCTGCTCCGCGACAATCTGAGGCTTTATGTGAGTCCGCGTTTATTGTTTTTCTCTGTAACAACAAACCGGAACTATCGCTCCGGCAAATTTTCTGGATTCTGGATTCTGAATTCTGAATTCCTGTTTCTGAAGTAGTCCGCAAGAATTTCCCTGTGATCGAAAACAATATCATCGGGAAGGGTATCTTGGGTGAAGACGCCCGCGGCGGCGGCGTCGTCATCGGCGACAGGCAGGCCGGTGGCGGATGCGACGAAAACTGTTGAGATGGTATGGTGCCTGGGATCCCTGGACGGGTCGGAATAGACGCCGAAGAGTTCTTTGAGATGGACGTCAAGACCGGTCTCCTCCTTCGCCTCCCGCACAGCGGCCGCCTCGACCGTTTCACCGTAATCAACGAACCCGCCCGGGATGGCCCAGCCGTGGGGCGGGTTTTTCCGCTCGATGAGGACAATACCGCCATTGACCTCGATTATGATATCCACGGTTGGAAATGGATTCCTGTACTCACTCATATTTCGATCGTCCAATGTGAAGTCATAGGGTCAAAAGCCTTAACGCAGAGTTACGCAGGGGTGCCGCCTCCGGCACCATCGCAGAGGACGCAGGGTAAAACTGGAGGAAATCAACCAAATAAAGCACCAACGAACAAAAAAACAACATTTAGGAGGAACAAAACGCCTGAAATTATACCTAACCGTACGTCAAAAGTGGTTAATGCTTTCAAGGGAGACTTGCCCCAGTTTTTCAGACCAATGACGGTCCAGCACAAGGCAGCTAAGGCTCCCAAAAACAGACCCAGCAATAACAGTGGATTTGACTGCCTCCCGTTTTTCTCTGCGGCCCTCAACGGGACGAACGGCCTACCAGTGAACCGTCTCTGTGGCCCTCTGCGTTAAAACTTTTACGGCTTTTACAGGAGTCGTGTTTTTCTCCTGGATTCTGGATTCTGGCTCCTGGATTCTGACAACTGGCTTTCCCCGTGTCCCCGTGTCCCCGCCTGCCCTGAGCAAGTGAAACGCGTCGAAGGGTGTCTCCGTATCATGATGGCCTCACCGAAACTTATCCGGTAAAAAATACTGGTGCACAACAGCAGCCCCTAGGAATACAACGAAACTCACGAACAGGAGAGTAATGAATGAGGTTCCTCTTTTAAAAAGGTACAGGGCCGTTATGAAGAAGAAAACAGTGGGAATGATGGCGTACAGGACCGATCGAGTAAAGGTGTAGGCCAACTGGTAATCACCCGTCTCAGCGTAAAGCCAGATCAGGACCAGCAGCGTGGTGAGGGGCATGGCGGCGATGAGTCCACCCAGGGAGGGCATTCTCTTGGCTAGTTCGCTCACCCCCGCTATGATGAAAGCCGACACGGCTACCTTTACGAAAAAAAAACCTGCTGAAGACAAATTCCCGAATCCTATTCTTTAGTAAGACGGTCAATGGCCTCCGAGATCAGCTTCAAAGGTTCCGGCTCAAGGCTCTGGATCGCCACGACCACCGTTCCATCCCTGTCCACCAGGACCGCGAAAGGTATGATCTCCACTCCGTAGCTGTCGAACACCTCCAGCTCCGGATCAAGGATTACATCGTAGTGCATCTTGGCCGCATATTTTTTGACCTGGGAAAGCATCCGGTCCGTTGGCGGATCACCCGCGATCCCCACCAGTTCGAAGGCCCTTTGGGAAAAAAGATCGTTGATCTTATTCAAGGCCTCTATACGACTGATGCAGTCGCGGCAGAAAACAGACCAGAAGTTGAGGAGGACGACGTTCTTCCCTAGATGCTCCTTGAGGACAAACTTCTTTCCGTCCAGGGTCTGGGCATCAAAGAGAGGCGCCCTGTCCCCCGCCTCCACGGTCACCGCATAACTAGTTGTCGCGGATACGGACAGGATGAACAGACACAGGGCAGCAGCGGACAGTAAAGCAGAATTATGACGGTCCTTCATGATCACTCTCCCCAATCCATCTTACCGGTGCCTTCCGCCCGACCAAGCGCCCAGCCTATTCTCCTGAAGATACCCCTGAGGATCCGGGCATCCTGGGAGGTGGAAACACCATTGGCAAAGATCTCCTTCAGGTGAAGAAGGACCCTCTCCTTCGGATTACGGTTAAAAAATCCGCTCTTTTCAAGGACCGCCGATGCCTGTTTAAGCATCTGACCGATCTCCGATTCCGAAGCGCTGCCGAAGGATCTAACTGAGGGCAACCCATCGACCCCCATCCTCATTTCATATGCGATGATCACGACGGCCTGTGCGAGGTTCAAGGACGGCTGTTTTTCATCAGCGGGTATGGAAATAACCGCATGGCACCGTGCCAACTCTTCCGATGTCAGTCCATTGTCTTCCGGACCGAAGAGGATCGCAGCTTTACCATCTCCAATGTTCCCGAGGATGTGCCCGGCAGACTCACGCGGAGTCATGATACGGAGACGGTGGCTTTTTATCCTTCGGGAAGTAGCGAGGACTATTTCGCAACCGATGACCGCTTTTTCTATGGTATCAAATGTTGAAGCGCCTTCCAACACATCCGACGCGTTGGAGGCCAACATTCTTGCCTCGGCCCTGTGGTAGTCCTCAGGTGCAACCAGAACCAGCCCCCCGAGTCCCATATTTTTCACAGCACGCGCCGCCGCCCCGATGTTTCCACCATACCTGGGGCGGCACAAGACAACTGAGATACGATCTAAATAGTTATTATTTGACAATTCTTCGTCCTGGTTTTTGTTGATAATTTTGCGAGAAGTCATCAACGCGCCCCGTATGGGGCGCCCGAATCAATGACTGCTAATATGATTAACAGGCAAGTCATTGATTCGTGAGGCAAGCGAAAATGACATTTTTCGCTTTCCGTGGAGCAAAAAGCCACGAATGGCTTTTTGAGACCCTGTCTAGTTAATGCGCGCAGGAAAGGCTGCCCTTTTAACCCGTAACAGTCGGTGGCCGCTTGGTAAGGAGGGGAACTGTGACGGGCCGGAAAACCGGATTTCGATTCAACGCCTTTGCTTGCCAAGCGTTTCCGATTTTCCCAGGCAGCCTATAATAAGTATACCTCCACCTCCCCGCATCGCAACAATCCATTTTCTTTAGCAGTGTTCCGACAGAATCATGAAATGGGTCATTTCGTCGAAGCGGCGCCAAAAAGCACCTGCCAGAAGGTTCTCTTACCGGGAAGCTTAACGTGAAATCTGACCTTCCGGATCTCAGCCAAAGGCCTTGAAGTGGAGTCAATTCCGAACTGGCTCATGGACCCGATCATGAAATCAGATGCCCCAAGCAGGTTCTGGAGCGGAACCCGTCTGAGCTCTGAGGTGAAATTGACAGTTTCAACGGATGGTCCCCTGCACTCGAAGGTCTCCAGGATTACACCCTCCCTGAAAAAGGCATAGCTGTATTCGCCTGCTTCAGACATAAAGTGACAGGACAGAACCTCACTCACCGGATCGTACCTCACAACACTCTCCACAACCAGCGCAGTTAATTCCTCGGGACCGGTTATCTCAATGAGGCACCACTCATCCGACCATTTGCTCAGTTCAAGGATTGATTGCTCTTCGGGACCGGAACCTTCCGTCTCCATCGCTATGTTCAGGCGGGATGGTCCACTGGCGATCAACCTGCCAGGCAGACTTGAAACCAGGTCGTCCAATTCAGTTTTGACGAAAATACCTGATGGAAGCATGAAAAAGGTAACGATCCCTATTGCAGGAGACCGACTCCCACAGGGATGTTCCAACCCGGTACCATTAGCAGTACCGAATCAAACCCTCCAAGGTCCAACGCCGGGATGTCAAAAAACACATCACCTCGCTTGTCCGAGGCAATCTCACCTACTTTGTAAGCCTCCGATGGATCCAATGATCGGGTCACGTAAACTTCCAGGGGCTTATCGTAAACGGTTTTCAAGCCGATAAGCGCGATGGAGTCACCCGCTGCGTTTACACTGAACATGCCGGTGACGTACTCTGCCTTCTCATATCCAACCAGGTTTGCAGTCTTGGCCTGTGCACAGACTGCCGGAGGCTGCAATGCTATCATGGCGATGGCGGCCAGCACCGGAAGCAAAATGGACTTATTCATGACCTTCCCCCTTCTAATCGGGAATATTTTCAATCTACTGAATTGCATCCTCAAACAGACACAACTATTATAATCTATCATATTTACGCTTCACTGAAAAAGCCCGAATCGAACAAGCTAATTGAGTATTTTGAATTCAAGTCGATGACAGGCAAAATTTGGTGTATTATCCTTCCATTACAGCAAGTTGCACGTTTCTAAATTCCAAACGTTGGGACAGCGGTGATTTTAAACCTTTCCTTCCCCTGTATAACCTTCACTCCCATATGATAAAATGATCTGTGAAGAAGTTATGTGGAGGTTTTGAGATGATCCTGGCCGGAGACATAGGGGGTACGAAAACAGCACTCGGGCTTTTCAGCCAGGAGTCAGGGCCCGACCGTCCTTTGACAGAGGGGGTCTTCCCCAGTGCAGACCATGGCAGCCTGGAGGAGATAACGGTCGACTTTCTCTACCAGGCGCGTTCAGGTCCTATCGAGGTTGCCTGTTTCGCGGTCGCAGGGCCTATCCTGTCCGACAGGGCAATCGTCACAAACCTTCCCTGGACCGTGCAAAGCTCCAAACTCTCCATGGCTCTGGACATCGGCAAGGTCAAGCTCATCAACGATGTTCAGGCGGTGGCAAGCTCAATTCCCTTCCTTGGGAAAAGCAATTTGCGGACCTTAAACCAGGGTAAACCGGCGGCAACTGGAACAGCGGCGGTTATCGCGGTAGGAACGGGCCTGGGCGAGGCCTTCCTCACCTGGAGCGGGTCCTCTTACGAAAGCTTCCCTACCGAGGGCGGCCACACCGACTTCGCTCCGGGGAATGAGCGACAGGCCGGTCTACTGGCATTCATGAACAGCAAACGAAGCCACGTGAGCTGGGAGGTTGTCTGTTCGGGAATCGGGATCCCCAACATCTACGATTATCTGGCAAGCACCGGCAACTACAGGGACACCAGGCTCCTGATGGAAATACCGGGCTCCACCGGGAATCGCACTCCGGCCATCATTGATGCGGCCCTCGAAGGGGATCCACCCTGCCCCCTGTGCGCCGACACACTGGAGATGTTCATTTCCATCCTGGGAGCGGAGTCGGGAAACCTTGTCCTCAAAACCATGGCAACCGGGGGCCTTTACCTGGGTGGAGGCATTCCCCCTAGAATCCTGAAGGCTCTTGAGTGTAACTCCTTTATAGAGGCATTCACCGCCAAAGGAAGGCTGACTCCCATGATGGAGGATATACCCGTCCACGTCATCCTCAACCCCAAAGCGGCGCTCATGGGCGCGGCTATTGAAGCGATCAGGATGAACCAGGAAAGGCAGCGTTGACGGTTTCGCCAGGTAAGCGAGGCGAATCGAAAGGAGTGCAGTATCGGGTGGTTATCCACGCCTATTTATGTTACAGCGACAAGGTAAGAAGAGATATAATTGCCCCATTGGACCGTTACACCGACAGCCCCGTACACAAGGAAGGACTTCCTAATGCCCAAGGCAGTATTCAACAACACCGTGATCGCCGACTACGATGACATCATACTCCTTGAAGGGAATCACTACTTTCCTCCCGAATCTGTCGAAATGAAGTACCTCCGTCCCAGTGAGACAAGTACTGTGTGCCACTGGAAGGGAGTAGCCATTTACTATGATGTGGTCGTCGGCAATAAGGTAAGCCGAGACGCTGCATGGTCCTACCCTGACCCTTCAACCGCAGCCACGGCCATCAAGGATCACGTGGCGTTTGGGGGGGAAGTAATAATCGTCCCGTAAGTGTGGGACATCCATCGTGACGCGGCGACGGGGAGAGTTTAATCCATTGTATCTACGTGTCTACGTATCTCCGTGCCTACGTGTCCAATCAAAATCACTCCGTGTCTCGGTGTCTCCGTATCCCCGTGTCAGGCGGTTTTCTTCAAATTCCCCGTGTTTCCGAGTCTGGGTGTCTCCGTGTCCGGCGGTTTCCTCCAAACCTTCCTTTCACCCTTTCCCCGTATTCAAGCAGCATCAAGGAGTTCGTCATGGATACTTATGATGCAATAATAATCGGTTCCGGGCAGGCGGGCAACCCTCTGGCGGTCAAGTTCGCCGTTGCAGGGAAAAAGGTCGCGCTGGTGGAAAAGGAACATATTGGCGGCTCGTGCGTTAATGTAGGATGTTCACCGACCAAGACCATGGAGGCCAGCAGTCGTGTCGCGTACCTCGTGAACCGTGCAGCCGATTACGGGATAACCTTCCAGGAACCCGTCACTGTGGACATGGATGCTGTCCGCCGCAGGAAGCGGGATATCGTAACCGCCTTCAGTTCGGGCGATGAGGCCAAACTCATTCGCAGGGGCGTGGAGATCGTATGGGGTGAGGCACGGTTTACATCCGGAGATGAGGTCGAGATCGGGCTCAACGATGGGGGTACTCGCCGTCTGAAGGCAGACCTTATCTTCATTGATACCGGCACACGCCCTGCAATCCCGGAGATAGACGGCCTGCCTGAGTGCACCAGTTTCGACAACGGGACTATCATGGAACTGGACCGGGTTCCCGGGCACCTCATGATCATTGGCGGTGGGTACGTCGGTATGGAATTCGCCCGCATGTACCACAGGTTCGGATCCGAGGTCACCCTCGTCCACCGGGAATCCCACGTGCTAAACCAGGAGGATGAGGACCTGGCGCTGGCTATCCAGAAGATCTATTCACGGGATGGTATCAGGATCGTTCTTGGAGCGGACACACACAGTGTTTCCCAGGACCCGGATGGAAATATCCACCTCCAATTGACCTGTCTGGAGGGAGACGAGACGATCTCCGGCACCCATCTCCTCCTGGCCGCCGGCCGCACCCCCAACACCGACATGCTCAACCTGGAGGCCGCCGGTGTGGAAATGGACGACAGGGGTTACATCGTGACCGACGACCGCCTCAGGACCACGGCTCCTAACATATACGCTCTGGGTGACGTCAAGGGAGGTCCCGCATTCACGCATATTTCATACGATGATTATCGGGTCGTCAAAACCAACCTGTTTGAGAACGGGGACGCTGACATCAGGAACCGGATTCTGCCCTATGTGGTGTTCATCGACCCTCAACTCGGGAGGATCGGGCTGTCAGAGAAGGAAGCGACGGAGCGGGGAATACCATATAAAATGGTTAAGATGCCCATGGCCCATGTGGCAAGAGCGCTGGAGGTGGGCCAAACAGACGGTTTCATGAAAGCCCTGGTGAATACGGAATCCAGCCGGATCATAGGTTTTGCCTGCCTGGGCATGGAAGGTGGCGAACTCATGGCCGTTGTCCAGATCGCCATGGCCGGCGGTCTTACCTGGCGGGACCTGAAGAACATGATCTTCGCCCACCCCACGTTGGCTGAATCGCTTAACAATTTATTTTCTCTCGTCGAGAGAGCTTGAACAAATTCAAAATTCAAGGTTCAAGATTCAAAATAAGACATAAGCATCTTGTCCGCCAAGTTGCTTGGTCACCTGGTCGATTAGCAGGCAGATCGAAAGTAATTTCCGCGTTCTGGGCCGCGCACTGTTTTTCCTCCTGACTTCTGGATTCTGGATTCTGGATTCTGGATTCTGGATTCTTAAAGGACCTTTCCCATGCTCCGTGATCCTGAAGGTATAGAATATAAAGTCATACGTAAGCTTCTCGGCCCAACTGCCGGAGATGTCCTGGAAGTAGGTTGCGGTGACGGCCGTTTGACCGGGGAACTTGCGAAAATCTCGGACACCATCCTGGCCATTGACCCCGACGCCGGTTCCATCGATCAGGCCCGCTCGCTTCTGGGGAGCGGTATCAGCTTGATCCTGGGCTCCGGTGAAACCATCCCTCTGGCTGACGACACCATCGACACTGTTATCTTCTCCCTATCCCTCCACCACCATGAGGGTCCTGATCAGGCTCTTACTGAAGCGCAGCGTGTTCTGAGAGATAAGGGCCGCATCCTGATCCTTGAACCTGAGGCCCAATCCCCTATCAACAGATTGTTCAGACTTATCCACGACGAAGACGCGGCCTACGACAGAGCTGCTGATGCCGTAAATATGTGCGGCCTCGAGTTGGTGGACATGGGAACCTATAATTCTATCTGGCGGTTTGATGACTTTGAGGAGATGGTGAAGTACCTTTATTCACATTTTGAACTTGAACCGGACCAGCCCCAGGTCGAGGCCATGGGAAATATCCTGGGGAGCGAAGCAACAGACCGCCCCCTTGACATCGAAGACACGACTCGCTGGTGGCTTCTGACAGAAACGCCCTCAACCTGAAACGTCTGCTCTCGTCACGGGACCGAACACCCTTCGGATTACCATTTCGATCTGAAGATGGGTAAAGGGAAACTGGTCGATCCGCTCCTCGATATCAGTCCATATATCAGAAAGGATCGTGTCAGGGTCGCCCCATTTCCTCCATTTAAAATACCGTTCATCGTGGCAGATCCCCATAACCCGGCCCATTAGAGTCACATAGTTGACGACTTCGATATCCGGGGCCTGTTCCGGTCCGGTGAAGAGCCAGTGGCACCCATGACAGATGTTCACCATGGCCTCAGCTCCGGTATCCGAAGCTTCCTTAATACGCTCATTGATCCAGCGCCTGCCCTCATCAGGAGACGACTTAAACAGGTTCCAACCGCAGCAAGTGCCGATTCGCGGCATCTCGCGGACTTTTTCGCCCGTAGCCAGAATCAGGAGTTCCCGAGGCGCCTCGGGATCGATTCTGAGAAAGGCATTCTTGCAGGGATCGTGGAGCGTGATCGGGCCGATGTCTGCCCGGGATAACCCCTGATCGGCTATCCTGTCGGCCACGAAGCGGGCGAAGGATATGGTCGGCAGATCCAGTTCCGAGAGATGAAAACGGGTGACGCAGGTTGGACACCACAGCACGATCGCTTCGAATTCATCTGATTGAAAAGAATCTGCCAGTTCGCTCATGGACGTCAGACCGGCTTCCAGGTATCCCGCAGTGTCGTGATTGCCTCCGCAGCAGTTAGCAAGACCAGGCAGAAAGCTCCAGCCGTCAGCCAGACGATCCATTATATCCATGGCAGTGAGAAGTTTGTCGGGCATGCTGTAAATGTTGCAGCCGGGAAAAAACAGGAAACGGCCGTCGCCTTTTCTAAGCGACGTGGTGATACGTTTAAACTCTTCGTCGGTAGTGAGAAGGGCCGCCAGTACACGCTCATCGGAGGCAGGATCCGATGGGGGAGTGAATTCATCCTGCTGCGCCCAGACGCCCTGTTCCCTCAGGCACCCCCGAAGCAGCAGGTTGGTTCTCATGGGATCGAGGGCAACAGGGCAGGTGTCCACTGTACACTGGTAGCACTCGTTGCAAAGCAGCGCCCTGTCAATGACTGTGCCGGTGGGCGGACCGCCTTCGAGAAACTCTCTTACCTGCTCTTGAATGGCGGAAGGAGTTTCAACCGGACCTGTGGCGGACAGGGCCGGGCACATGGCCGCGCAAGCACCGCACGTAGTACAGGCTGAGGAGAATTCATCTGCGAGGGTCTTCAGAAACGTCATTACCTGTCTGACTCAGGTGGTGCACCCTTGGGCGGGAGACTTCCCCCCTTCCTGTCTTTTCTCAAAAGAGGGACCAGAAAAGCCACGCAGCCTGCCAGGAACAGGAGGCTGGCGAGTGCAAGGACGAGATCACCGTCCCTCATCGCGACGTAAAGGAAGAGAAAGGCGCAGGCAAGAAAAAGGATCCAGCCTACAAGGTGGAAGAGGACATCCTTGTCTTGATGGTTCATGACGGTCCGGTGAGAAGTATTACCATGGGACCTGTCCTTAATGATGTTATAAACTCAAATGCTTTTGCTGTTTTGTGGCAAAAGCGTTGGTGATCCGGTCGATAACGATGGCCAGGAACACAATGCTCAGGCCCGCGGTGAACCCGTGGCCGATCTCGATACGGTTGATGGCTTTCAGGACTTCCAGGCCAAGTCCTCGGGCCCCGATCATGGAAGCGATAACCACCATGGCAAGAGCCATCATGGTCGTCTGGTTCACCCCCACCATGATACTAGGGAAAGCCAACGGCAGTTGGACGTCGAACAACACCTGGCGGTCGCTGGCCCCAAAGGATCGGGCCGCCTCCACGACGGTCTCAGGGACACCCCTTATACCCACATCGGTGAGCCGAATGATGGGCGGGACCGCATAGATCACCGTGGCGAAAACGGCCGGCACTTTGCCCAGGCCGAACAGCATCATGGCCGGGATAAGGTAGACGAAGCTGGGCATGGTCTGCATTCCGTCAAGGACCGGGCGGAAGATCGCCTGAAAACGGTCGCTGCGAGCCATGAGAATTCCTATGGGGAAGCCGATGAGGAGAGACACTATCACCGAGGCGAACACGATAGCCAGGGTGGTCATAGCGTGATCCCAGAATCCGAAGACCCCCACCATGAAAATGAGGCCGGCCATGACTACGCCGTGCCACCATTTACCCATGGTCCTCCAGGCCGACACGGCCACGATGACAAGGACCACCGGCCACGGTATCCACAGGAGGACCCTATCTATGATGATCAGGGTCTTGAGAAGGGCCCCCCCGATGACGTCGAAGAATCCGACCGTATTGACCAGGATCCAGTCCATGACAACGTCGATCCACTTCTCCATGGGGATGTACAGTTTTTTTGGAAACTCAAACATTTTCGTTCTCCGGATCCTCTTCAGGGCCTTCCTGGATCATGCTTTCAATGATGGTGTGGTTGCGGATATAACCGATAAGCTTCCCCTCGTCGTCTAGGACGGCGATGGGGAAGGGGCTGGCAGTGGCCAGTGGAAAGAGTTCTTCCACCGTCATGTCGGTGGTGCAGGTCTCAAAATCGGTGACGAGGGCCGCCGTGATCGTTGTTTCACCCTTCTTCAACGCTTCGGCAATGGCCGAGTGGGTCAGGACCCCGATAGCCTTGTGCCGTTTGTCGAGGATAAAGGCGAAATCCCGCTTGCTGCGATGGATGAGCGTATGGGCCACCTTGGGGCCCTGCCATATGTAGATCTCCGGTTCGGGATCCTCCATAATAGTCCCCGCGGTCAGGACCGTAGCCGGGTATGCGTCCCTCACGAACTCCTGGACATAGTCGCTGCCCGGTTCGGCAATAATCTCCTCCAGGGTGCCGATCTGAATGATCCGCCCATCCTGCATGATGGCGATACGGTCGGCGATCTTGAGCGCCTCCTGGAGGTCGTGGGTCACGAAGATCATGGTCTTGTGAAGCTCGCCTTGCAGCTGGATAAGCTCGTCCTGCATCTGGCGCCGGATGAGAGGATCCAGACCGCTGAACGGCTCGTCGAGAAGCATGATGGCTGGATCGGCGGCCAGAGCCCGTGCAAGACCGACCCTCTGCTGCATTCCCCCGCTCAAGGAAGAGGGCAGGTAATCTTCCCACCCCTGAAGGCCCACTGTTTCCACAGCCTCCTGGGCAACCTTCCTCCGCTTCTCAGGGGACATCCCCCGGATTTTGAGACCGTAGCCGACGTTTTCGAGAACCGTATAGTGTGGAAGGAGCCCGAAAGCCTGAAATACCATGGCAGTGGACCTGCGCCGGAACTCCATGAGCTCTTTTTCGCTTAAGGCGCAGATCTCCTTGCCCCTGATGTAGATCTCCCCCGCCGTCGGATCCACCAGCCGGATCAGGTTGCGTATGAGGGTAGATTTACCACTTCCGGAAAGACCCATGAGAACGAAAATCTCTCCCTTATTAACCGTGAAAGAGATATCCCTCAGGCCCACCACAAGACCGGTTTCTTCCTGGATCCTTTCTTTGGATTCGTCCTTGAGGTCGGATTTGAACAGACGTTGGGGGTTTTCACCGAAAATCTTCCACAAGCCCCGGGTCTCGAGGATGAGCTCCCCGGCTTCCAGTGACTCGGACGGCGAAGTTTCAGGGTCGGACACTTTAACCTCCTTCAAAGCGAACCGTTCAGACAGTCGATGAGGTCAATCCTCAGATTCCAGACGTAATCAGGCATCGCAAGGCACACAAAAAATAAATTTGGAGAACTTGGAGCCAGACCCGAATAACCGACCTAAAGAAACATGTTGGCGGCCCTGAAGGGCCGCCAACATGTTTTGGGTGTTATCGATCAGCTAAAGAGCCTTCTTAACCTTGGCGGCAACATCGCTCGAAACCCATCCTGTCCAAAGGCTTTCGTACTCCTTCAGAAACCACTCGGCGGCCTGCTGGGTGTCGGCCTCTTTGTCCTTCATGAAAGCCAGGAACTTGTTGGCCATGTCCTGGGTAGTTTCGTATTTTTTGAGAAACTCCACAACCTCAGGGGCTTTTTTCAACATGCTGGAGTGCACAGCGATATGTGTCGCCACCGCAGGATAAGCGCTCCTGGCGGTTGACTCGAAGATTTCCTTATCATAGGCCGGCTCCTCAAGAGGAGTCATATCGTAGCTCCCCAGGACCCAGGTCGGGGCCCAGTAGTAACCTACCCACGCCTCACCCTTCTTGTAGGCTCCGGCCAAAGATGCCACCAGGGCAGCCCCGGAGCCGGGCAGGAAGAGGTTGAACGTGTCGTTAAGCTCGTAAGCCTCGAACTTCATCTCATTGATCTTCTCACAGCCCCAGCCGGGTATACACGAATAGAACACGCCCTTTTTGGGATCTTCCGGATCTTTGAAAACATCCTTGTACTTCGGCAGGTCCATCACCGACTTGAGGTCCGGGGTCGTGGCCTTGATTCCCCTTGCGGGGTCGCCCTTGATCATGTAAGTGGGTACCAGCCATCCCTGCCAGCTGTCGGGAAAGTTTGCACCCAGGTCGACAACCTTTCCAGCGGCGATAGCGTTGTCGAAGGCCGGCTGCTGGTTGTCCACCCAGATCTCCATGGTGATGTCTATGTCCCCTCGCTCGAGTCCCGCAAACATGGGAACGGTTTCGCCGGCAATGTATTCGGCACCGTAACCGTAGCCGTGCTCGATGATGAAGGCGGCGATGCGGTTGTGCACCTGAGCGCTGTCCCACCCCAGGTCTGAGAACACCAGCTTATCCTTAGCCAGGGCCGGCCCCGCTCCAAAAGCAAAGACCACCATTAAGCTGACCATCAGGGCAACCATACCCCGTGTTATTGATCCTGTTCTTCTCGCTCTCATTTCAACTCCTCCTTCCCGCCTCTCAAAGGCGGTGATCGTTAATCGTGGGCTCCATACAGCAATAAATAGCGGCCCTGCTGTATATGCCAACGACATACAACAGGAGGCGCTTCTCCAAATTCCAGATAGCTTGTGTTGTTTTTAAAGGATTTTTATGACGGCGTTTCGGCCATTGATGTGATTATCCGCAGACCACTGAAGAGTATTCTTGCGATGCCTATGCAAACACGTGGAGGATAACCACCTGCCATAAAGCTGTGTAACAGTACCACATCAGACCGGGAATTACAAAAGACCCTTATCACCCGAAATCCGCAGAAGGTGCAGAAGACTTCGTCCAAACCAGAATTTCGGGTATAGTAACCCCTCTAATTTATTACACCACGCTGGCACCCAACAAACCGCACGGGATATGATCATGACCAGGAGGCCACGAAGACCCGTGTCACTATTCATTTCAAACCTGAAGGGAGAGTGTTGTGCGCATCTTTGGAGTTTCAGGCAGCCCAAGACGTGGAGGTAATTCCGATCTCATCCTTGACAATATCCTTAAAGGCACCGGAGCGGACTCGGAGATCATTTACCTTTCAGATATCGATTTTTCAGCGTGTGTCGGGTGCGAGCAGTGCAGAAGGGATAAGATCTGCACCCGGTTCGATGATGAGCTAACACCTTTTTACGAGGTGATCCGGGAGGCCATGGGGCTGGTCCTGGTATCGCCGGTGCACAACTACAACATCACTTCGTGGATGAAAGCTTTTATCGACAGACTCTACTGCTTTTACGATTTCGACGACGAGCGGCCCCGGGGATGGTCAAGCAGGCTTGCCGGGCAGGGGCGGTTCGCAGTCCTCGCCACCGTGGCTGAGCAGCTCGAGAAAGAGGACCTCGGGGTCACCATGGAGGCCCTGCGCATGCCCCTTAATACCTTCGGCTACAGTATAGCCGGCGAACTGCAGGTCCTGGGCAAGTTTGAGGCCGGCATAGTGGCCAAGGATCCCGGCGTTCTCCAACAGTGTGCTGAATTGGGCCGGAAGCTCGCCACAGCGTTGGAGAAATAGGGGAAAGTGGAAATAGTGGAAGGTGGAAAGGAAATGCAGAATGTAGAACGCAGAAGAAGAGCAAACCTTAGAACACGGAACCCGGGCCATTCACTCGCCCTTTTCCACTGTCCCCTATCCCCTATCCCCTATCCCCTATCCCCTATCCCCTATCCCCTATCCCCTATCCCCTATCCCCCTTCCATTATTTCCCCCTTCCACTGACTTCTCCCCTTTCTTTGACCTTCGTCAAAGAATTTCTCTCAAAACCCGGTAAACTTAAAACATGGGAGAACCTTTTTCCCGTACCCCTGATCCGCGGGCTGGCCCTCCACGTTATTACACCGGCCTGCGGTTCTACCTTGGGAGAGGAGGCCTTCCCGGCCTTCTCTCCCAACATTAATAGGGTCGCAAAAAGTCTTATCGCAGCTTTTTGTGACCCAATATTAATTTGGGGAAAGCGAAAAGCGTGGTTTTCGCTTTCCTTACAAATCAATGACTTACATTACCGGTCATTGATTAGGACGCCCCACACGGGGCGCGTTGATGAATATTTGCGAAGTCATCAACTTTCGGGAGGAAAAGATGACCCAACTATCCCTTGAAGAACGCATTGTCACGCTGCTGGAAGCCGAACGGGCGGGAGTGTTCGCCGCCAGAGCACTGCTTGAAGAGGCCACGGATTCCGCCCAGAGCGATCTCATGGCCCTGGTTCTTGATGGCGAGAGGGAAAGCTGTCAGATCCTTGGGCGCACCCTCCTGAAAATGGGAACCAGAGGCAGCGGTAAGGTTGGAGATTTCGCTCAAAAGGTCATGGCTCTTCCAGACCCCGAAGAACGTCTCAGGCTCCTCATCAAGGGCCAGGAGTGGGTCGTTCGCAAGATCGACGAAGCCCTTCAAACAGAACCACCAAATGAGATAATCCTGCCCCTGACCGAGATCAGGCACGTTCACGATATCAATATAGGAAAGTGCAGGGAATACCTGGAAATAAGTGGAAAGGGGAAATAGTAAGTTCTGGGTTCTGGGTTCTGGGTTCTGGGTTCTGGGTTCCAGGTTCTGGGTTCCAGGTTCTGGGTTCCAGGCTCTGGGTTCTGGGGTTTGAGGTTTGCTCTTCTTCTGCGTTCTACATTCTGCATTTCCTTTCCACTTTCCACTCTTACTGTAAACTTACGCTAAACTTGTCAGAAATGATAAAATTCGATGAGACTCTTAGCGAGGCAATCAACAGTTACTCGCATATATTTTTCATCTGATCAGGGAGACAAACCATGTCCATGGAAACGGAGGGTAGCAGCGCAGCCCAAACAGAACCACGGAAGGGCTTTCTTGAAAAGTTATATCTGGACAGATTCGACAAGGCCCGGTTCCAGGGCCTTTCCTTTCCCGAACCGGACCCGCGAGCAGAAGATATAATCAGCCGATACCGGGAACTCATCAAGAACTACTCCCCTGCAAAGCTGGAAAAGGGGGGATCGATCCCCGATGCGCTCATGGAGAGTCTTAAAGAGCTCGGCCTTTTCGGACTCAACATCCCAGAAGAGTACGGCGGCGTTGGACTTGGGCTTGCCGGATACCTGTACGTCCTGCGCGCCATAGCGCGTACAGACATGGCATTGGCTCTGACACCAACCGCCCATCTGTCCATAGGACTTAAAGGGATCATTCTCTTCGGGAATGAACAACAGAAAAGAATGTACCTGACTCAGGCCGCCACAGGGGAAATGATCTTCGCCTACGCCCTGACGGAACCCGAAACAGGTTCTGACGCCAAACATATTCAAACAGCCGCCACACTGTCCGATGACGGCGCCCACTACATCCTCAGCGGGCAAAAAACCTACATAACCAACGGGGGGTTCGCTGGAGGCCTTACTGTCTTCGCCCAGATGGATCCTGAAAAACCAGGGTTTATGGGCGCGTTCATCGTAGAAACTGCCTGGGACGGCGTCAAGGTAGGTAACGAGATCCCCAAGATGGGCCTGAAGATAAGTTCCACGACTCCCATATCATTCAAGGATGTCAGGGTGCCTGTGGAGAACCTCCTCGGACAGCCAGGGGATGGGTTCAAGATTGCCATGACCATCCTCAACTACGGTCGGCTTGGGCTCGGGTCCGCTTCGGCAGGGGCCATGGAGCAGTCTCTTGAGGATATGTTCAAAAGGGCGACTACAAGAAAGCAGTTCGGAATGCCCATCAGGGAGTTCGAACTGATCCAGGAAAAACTGGTCCAGACCGCTGCCCATTCCTTCGCTTCCGTTTCCATGACAGCGGCCACGGCGGGCCTTCTGGAAGAGGACCATACGGGGTCCCTGGCCATGGAAAGCTCCCACGTCAAACTCTACGGTACCACCAGGGCATGGGACACGCTCAATGAGGCCCTTCAAACAGCCGGGGGGTCCGGGTATCTCGCCACAAACCCGTACGAAAAACGCTTGAGGGATTTCCGTGTTACCACTGTGTTCGAGGGAACGTCCGAGATCCACTCCATGTATCCCGCTCTTCACCTTGTGAGAAGTCTGGGAAAACGACTGAAAGGAATGGGGCGTGCGGCACAGTTCTGGTACCTGGTCAAACACGCCTACAGCAGTCCCGGTATCGACCTGAGCTATGCCAACCCTGTCATGAGCAAGGCAGCGAGTACGGCATCAGAACTGACACGCTCGGTGAGAAAGCTGGTCCACATGGGCCTGCTGAAATACGGCAAGGGGATATTGAGCAGGGAGTTTCTCCTGCGCCGGATCACCAACCTGAGCATGGCGAGCTACGGCCTCCTGTCGACCCTGGCAGCCATGGACGCACTGCAGAAATCGGGACAGGACATCTCCATGAAACTCAACCTGCTCGAATATCTCACCGAAGAGGCTCGCGAGACCCTGATATCTAACGGACGGGTAGAGGAAAGCAGCCTGGAAAAAGTCCATAGAAAGGTATTCGCCGACATCATTGATGACTTCACACAAAGTCATCAATCCGCCCCGGGCGGGGCACCCAATCAATGACCGGCAATGTAAGTCATAGATCTGTGAGGAAAGCGAAAATGACACTTTTCGCTTTCCGTAGAGCAAAAAGCCGCGAATGGACTTTTTGCGACCCTATCAAAGGAGCACCCGAATCAATGACCGGAGATTTAAATCATTGATTCGTGAGGAAAGCGGAAATGACACTTTTCGCTTTCCGAGGAGCAAAAAGCCGCGAATGGACTTTTTGCGACCCTATAATAGATCCGGATGAGGGAGGCAAGCGAGATGAGTGACCGCATCGTTATCGCCGGGGGTGTCCGGACCCCCTACGTCAAGGCCGGAAGCGTTTTCAAAGACCTTTCTGCCGTAGATCTGGGCCGCCTGGTTGTGGCTGAACTCCTGGCGAGGACCAGCATCGATCCGGAGAAAGTGGATTCGGTCATTATTGGCAACGTAGCCCAGCCTCCCGAGGCGGTCAATGTCGCCAGAGTCATCGGCCTGTATGCCGGAATCCCGGAAAATGTACCAGCATACACCGTCCATCGGAACTGCGCCTCCGGCATCCAGTCTGTTATCTGCGCAGCCCAGGCCATTGAAACGGGAGAAGCCGAGGTGGTCATCGCGGGCGGTGTGGAATCCATGACCAACATCCCCTTTTTCCTGCTCAAAGAGACTACCGAGATCCTCACAAAATATCAGAGGGCCAGTACCTTCAAGGATAAGCTCGCGGTCCTGTCTACGATTCGTCCCCGTCATTTCACGCCGCAGATCGGCCTCATGCTGGGTCTCACTGACCCCACATGTCGACTCAACATGGGGGAAACAGCAGAGGTGCTTGCGCGGGAGCTGGGCATCTCCCGCGAGGTTCAGGACCAGTTCGCCCTGCTCAGCCACCAGCGTGCCGCGGCAGCCCACGAAAAAGGACAGTTCGCTGATGAGATCATGCCAGTATACCCTCCCCCCGGATACACCGAGGCCGTCACCTTCGACAACGGCATCCGCATTCACCAGAACATGGAACAGTTGGCCAGGCTCAAAACCGTTTTCGAAAAAAGGCACGGGTCGGTGACAGCGGGCAACTCTTCCCAGATCACCGATGGCGGAGCTGCGGTGCTGGTGACTACCGAAAAAAGGGCTGAAAAGCTTGGGCTTCAGCCCCTCGGGTTCATCGAGGGTCACACTTTCGCCGGCCTCGCTCCCAAGCGTATGGGGCTCGGTCCCTCCTATTCGACATCGCTTCTCCTTGAAAAAACAGGTGTCAGCATGTCGGACATCGGCCTGATCGAGATGAACGAAGCTTTCGCCGCCCAGATCATCGCCAACGAAATGGTGTTCGCGGACGACGGCCTATCAGAATATTTCCTGGGCCGCAGGGCCATGGGAGCCATCGACAGGGGTATCATGAACGTAAACGGTGGCGCTATCGCCATGGGTCATCCGGTGGGTTCATCGGGGACACGTCTGATTCACACGCTACTCATTGAGATGAAGAGAAGATCGGTGGACCTGGGTCTCGCGACACTGTGCGTTGGGGGCGGTCAGGGCGCGGCCGTTCTGCTGAGGAGGGCATGACCATGAGTGTTTTCTCCATGAACATCATAAACTCGGTGGCCGTTGTTACCTTCGACACTCCTGACCGGAAGGTCAACATCCTGAACCTCGAGATCATGGAGGAGTTCGGCCAGATACTGGATCAACTCGAAGAAATAGGGACCGACCTCAAGGGTGCGGTGATCGTCTCGGCCAAGGAAAAGAACTTTATCGCAGGCGCCGACCTCTCCCTGATAGAGAGCATCACCGATCCCGATAAAGGTGCTGCCATGGCCCGGAAAGGGCAGGAAACCTTTGACCGGGTCGCCGCCCTCCCCTTCAAGACGGTGGCTGCGATCCACGGTTCGTGCCTCGGAGGCGGGCTGGAGCTGGCGTTGGCCTGTGATCACCGCGTGGCATCGGACGCTTCGGAGACCTTCCTCGGACTTCCCGAGACACAGTTGGGGATCATACCGGGGTTTGGGGGTACCCAGCGCCTGCCGCGCACTGTAGATCTTCCCGAAGCCATAAAAATGATCACCACCGGTTCACCCGTCTACTCAAAGAAGGCTTTCAGGACTGGCCTCGTGGACGAGGTCACCAAGCGCGAGTACCTCATGGACGCTGCAATGGCTGCAGTGGCAGGGAACCTCCCGGTAAAAAAAATACGAAGAAAAAACATGAGTACAAAGATTGAAGGACTGCTTGAAAAGTTCTCTCTCGGCAGAAAGATCATTTTCAGCAAAGCGAGAAAGGCGGTCCTGGCCAACACCCACGGCCACTATCCGGCTCCCATGACAGCAATCGATGCCATGGAGTACGGTCTGAATAACGGGATCAGGAAGGGTCTAGCTGAGGAGAACCGCCTCTTCGGCCAGATGGCGGTCACCGATATTTCCAAGAACCTCATCCGGGTGTTTCACCTGAGGGAATCGTTTGCCAAGGGAGATCCGTCCCCCGCGGCCGGCATCAACAACGTAGCGGTCATCGGGGGCGGCGTCATGGGCAGCGGGATCGCGGCCTTGGCCGCCGAACGCGGCATGCGCGTAAGGCTTATAGACAGGTCTGAAAAAGCCCTGGGGGCAGCCATAAAGTTCTTAAACAGCGATGTACAGAAAAAATACCGGAAGGGGCGTTACGCCGGAGTCGTAGCCGACTGGGTTCCCACTCGCCTTTCGGTGGACACGCAGATGAGGGGAATAGGCAGATCCGATGTGGTCATCGAAGCCGTTGCCGAGCGCATGGATGTCAAGAAATCTGTTTTGTCCTCGGTCGTCGAAGCTGTCTCCGATACGACCGCCATCCTCACCAACACATCTTCCCTGTCAGTGACCGAGATGGCCGCAGGCCTCCAAAACCCCGAGCGGGTAGCCGGGTTTCACTTTTTCAACCCGGTGGACCGGATGCCTCTGGTTGAGGTGATCCGGGGAGAGAACACCTCGGTTGAACATATCGACCGGATGGTGGCCTTCGCCAGGAAACTCGGCAAAGTACCTGTTATCGTCAAGGACAGCCCGGGCTTTCTTGTAAACCGTCTGCTCTTTCCTTACCTGAACGAGGCCTGTCTCCTTCTTCAGGAAGGCGCCGACATCCAAAAGATCGACAGGGCGCTTCTCGATTTCGGGATGCCCATGGGTGTGTTCATCCTCCTGGATCAGGTTGGTCTGGACATAGTCGTTCACGCCGGGAAGAGCATGTTGGAAGGCTTTGGTGAGCGCATGACACCATCCACTATCCTGGGAACAATGATCGAGGCCGAAAGGCTGGGCAAAAAGACCGGTAAGGGGTTTTACACGTGGGATAACGCCGGCAAACGTCAACCGGATCCGGCAGTGGATAGGCTCCTGGTTCCCCACGTCAGCGGAAAAAAGACTTTTACCTCAGACCAGATGGTCCAGCGGCTCATCTATTCCATGATCAACGAGGCCACCCTGTGTCTGGAGGAAGGTGTCGTCCAATCTCCTGAAGCTGTGGACGCGGGCATGATCCTTGGAGCCGGCTTCCCACCTTTTACCGGCGGTCTTCTGCGTTACGCCGACGCAGTTGGGGCCAAGGGTATATTTGATACGCTGAGCGGGCTTGCAGACAAAGTGGACGTCCGTTTTAAACCATCCGATACGCTTGGGAAGATGGCCGATGGAGGGGAGGTATTTTACCCATGAAATTGATCGACGCGGTAGCCAATTACGGGACTCTGCATCGCATGTTCTTTGCCCGGGCGGAGGACTTTGAGGACGCCGCCCTTGTCATGGAAGGGAAGAGCGGGGAGTACAGACCGATCTCGTGGCGGGAAATGGCTCAAGAGACGATAGAGACTGCTGCGGGCCTCCTTTCCCTTGGCGTCGCCAAAGGAGACAGGGTAGCCATCATGGCCTACAACCGCCCCCAGTGGCTGATCGCGGACATCGCAATCATGTCCGTGGGGGCAATCACGATCCCCATATACCACACCAGCAGCGAGGCCACGGCTACCCGCATCCTGGAAAAATCCGGGGCCCGTGTGGCCTTTGTAGCCCGGTCGGACAAGGCTGAAATGCTCGTTTCCTGCAGCGCCCTGCTCGAGACCATTATCTCGTTGGATCCCATCGGTGAGGACGATGCCGGGGCCTGCTCCATGGATTACAACACCCTGAAGCTTCGGGGCATTGAACACCTTGAAAACAGCGGACGCAACGACCTTGAGGAACGTATGGGTTCCACCGGCCCGGGGGACGTAGCCACCATCATTTATACCTCGGGGACAACGGGGGACCCCAAAGGAGTGATGCTCACCCACGCCAATATCCTGGCCGACGCAGAAGCAGGCCTCATGGCCCAGCCCGTGGGCCCGGGAGATGTCCATCTTTCGTTCCTCCCCTTGAGCCATGTGCTCGAGCGTACAGTCGGCCAGTTCCTCATGATCATGGCCGGAACGACCATCGCCTATGCCACCTCCATCCTGCGGGTGGCGGACAACCTTGCGGATGTGCGGCCAACGGTTATGATCGCGGTGCCGCGGTTTTTCGAGAAGCTGCATACAAAGGTCCTGGATGCGTTAAGAGAAGCGCCTGCGATCCGCCGGAAGATCTTCTACTGGGGTATGGAAGTCGGCCGGAGGCGCAACGGCATGATGATGAAAGGCCAGACGCCGAACCTCATCCTGGAGACGCAATACAGGATCGCCGATCATCTTGTCTTCTCCAAACTCAAAGGAAAGCTTGGCGGACGGCTGAGGTTCTTCATCTCCGGCGGCGCGCCCCTGGCGGCAGAGATAATTGAGTTCTTCCTGGCGTCAGGGATCCAGATTATGGAGGGCTACGGATTGACGGAAGCTTCTCCCGTTGTATCGGTGAACCCCCTCGGCGCGTTGCGTCCCGGGACGGTGGGCAGACCGCTTGACGGAGTGGAGGTAAAGGTGGCTGACGACGGGGAACTCCTGGTCAAAGGTACCATCGTCATGAAAGGGTACTACCAGGACGAGGAGGCCACCACCCAGGTAATTAGGGATGGCTGGCTGAGCACCGGTGACCTGGTGAAGATCGAGGACGGATATATCCGCATCACCGGCCGCAAGAAGGACATCTTTGTCACGTCGGGGGGCAAGAACATATCTCCCGCCATTATCGAAAACCTCATCGTGGAGGACGACCTCATCGCCCAGGTAATGGTCTACGGCGACAACAAAAAATACCTCACCGCCCTGGTGGTCCCCAACTATGAGAGAGCGGCTGCCATGGCCGGGGAGATCGGACTGGGAGAACTCCCTGAAGATGAACTGACACCGGAAAAACTCGCCAAAAACCTGAAACTCTACGATATTCTCATGGACCGCATCAAAAACAAGACCTCCCGCCTTGCACACTTTGAACAGGTGAAAAAAATATTCTTCCTGAACCGGGAACTCACCGAGGCTGACGGGGAACTGACGCCGACGATGAAAATAAAGAGGAATGTCGTTTCAGAAAAATTTAAGGATGAACTGGACGCTCTCTATGAGAGCTGAAACGACATTCCAGGGTCTGGGGTCTGGGGTCTAGATACAGCACGCAGGACGCAGGAAAAAACCTTCGACTTGGCGACCCTTCGGCTCGTTTCATCCTTCGACCAGGCACAGGATCTTCGGCTTGCTCCCCTCGACTATGCTCGGGGCGGGCAGGACAGGCTGAGCGACTTGGCGAAAAGGCAAACCCTTAGGCTAATTTACCGCAGCTTGCCACGGCGTAGTCCGGAGGACGAAAACGGGTCATTCCGGGCACAGACCCGGAATCCATTAATTTTCCTTCCTCCTTGGTGGTGGTTCGATAACGCCATCGGCGTTACTCACCATCCTGAGTTCAGTCGAAGGACCGAAGGAGAGAGGGTTGGGGTGAGGGGGAAAGCATTTCGCCCCGGAATCCAGCCTGAAATCTGAAATTGCCTTTCCCCAAATCCAACTCCAAGTGCAGCAATCACACAAAATCTTTAACCCTGAGATGCGACCCCAGTATCCCTTTGCTAAACTGAAGTACATGGAAGTCCACTGTACACACACTCCCCAGAGTATCAGTGTCCGCCCGCTCCTGCTCGCGCTGATAATCACCAGCGGATTCATGGTCCTGGAATTCGTGGGGGGAATTCTTTCCGGTTCCCTGGCCCTTTTGTCGGACGCCGGACATATGCTCACCGATACCGCAGCCCTGGGGCTGTCCCTTTCTGCCGTGTGGCTCGCCCGAAGGCCCGCCGACCCCAAGCGAACCTATGGCTATTACCGCATCGAGATCCTGGCTGCGCTGCTTAACTGTGTCTTCCTCTGGGTAATGGTGTTCTTCATCTTCAGAGAGGCCTTCCAGCGACTGACATCCCCCACCGAGGTCAACGTTCAGGTTATGATGCTTGTGGGAACCATTGGCCTTTTCGTCAACGTGACGAGCATCTATATCCTGCACACCGCCCAGAAGGAGAGTCTGAACGTGAGAGCTGCATTCCTTCATGTCCTGGGAGATGCGCTGGGATCGGTTGGCGTTGTTGTCGCCGGTGCAATTATTATGTTCACAGGCTGGACAGTAGCCGACCCCATAGCCGGTATGGTCATAGGTGTGCTCATACTTTACAGTTCATGGGGTCTTATGAAGGAGGCAGTGCACATCCTTCTTGAGGGTGTTCCTGAACATATTGATATTGATGAAATCAGAGAGGAAATTCTCAGTCTCGAGTGTGTCAGGAATATTCACGACCTTCACATCTGGACACTTACCCCGAAAGTAGTACTTCTCACAGTTCACGTTATTACAGAGGATGAAGAGGCCGATCCTGATCCTATAAGAAGGAAAATCAGAGACCTCATGGCTGAGAGGTTCTGCATAGAACACACTACGATCCAGATCGAGAGAAAGCACGGGCCTGGTGATGAGAAAAAGCCGGTAGTTCGGCAAAAGAACACTCATTCTCATGAACATCGACATTGATGTGGATGATGACCTATGACTAACGTGACGAGCTGTTCAAATTTGATAAAGTCATAAATTTAAGAGGAACTGCGCAGGGCCGGGCCTTATAATCTTCCACCTTCGCACATCCACCTTCCCACGAGGCTACGGTGGACAAGCTGCGCCCTCTGCGTTTAAGCTTTGATCGCTTTTAGATGCTGGATTCCGGGTCCTCGTTTCACTCGGCCCGGAATGACGAAAGAGGTTATGGGGTTTCCTTTATCCCTTTCATCCCCTTCATCCCCGTGAATACAGCCCTTTCCTCGTTGGACATTGGACCCCTGTTCAAGCCAGGGGCAGGCTTTGGACATTGGACTTTCTTTACCCCCTTAAAGCTGATCCGCCGCCAGTTCCAGCAGGAAATCGTATGCCTGAACAGGGAGTTCTTCCATAAGCTTTAAAGAGGCCTCAAAATCGGGAATGAAAAGACGATCGATCAGATCCTGAACCGCTGATTCATGTGAGGTGGCCAGATTTACCTCATAATTGACCCTGAAACTCAGTTTGTCAAAATTAGCCGAACCGAAACAGGCCCAGCCGTCGTAAATTGCTGCCTTAACGTGGGACATATAGGGCAACAGATAAACCTCGATACCGTTCTTGAGCATCCTGTTGGCTGCCAGTACGTTGCTGCGGTTGATAACACCGCTTTCGGCATCTTCAGGAAGCACCACCTTTACGTCCACTCCCCGGCGGCTGGCCTTGACCAGTTCATTCAGGACCCTGTCATCCGTTAAGTAGGGGTTTTCCAGGTAAATGTACGATCTCGATCTGCGGATCGCTTCCAGTTGAGTGTTGCGTATCTCCGAAGCGCCGGGTTTAGTGTAAAGAAGCCGGACAGGATAACCCTGGTCGGGGTCCTTTTTTATGCGCGTCTTAAGGCTGTAGAAAAAGCTCTCTATGTCGCCCAGGAACCCTCCGCCGGCCCATGCCTTCCCAAAATTATCGGCAATGTCCCCCACCACCTGCCCATTTACCTCGACCATGAGATCGTGCCATTCGTAACGGTATTCACGGCCAAAATTCATGCCTCCAATAAAAGCCCTCTCGTTGTCTACGATAACTGTTTTCGAATGATCACCTGTAAACCAGGGGTTTAGCTGCTGCCTTACCCTCACCCTGGACCCGCTGGTCAAATAGTCCCGTACCGATCCTGGCGGCTCATATCCCGGAGGAAGGGTCTCCGGTCGAACCGCAGTGGCCATGATGGTGCCCAACCCGTCCAGGAGGACCTTTACGTCGACTTCATTTGATCGCTCCTTGAGGGTGTCGGCGACATTGACGGCAAAATCGTCGTTGTCGAAGATGTAGGTCCTTATGTGTACCGATCGACTGGCACCTTCAACAGCATTGAAGAACCTCGGGAAAAATTCTTTCCCGTCCACCAGAAAGTCCAGTGTACCGTAGGATGTCTTTGAGCCCGTCATATCATCAAGCCGTTGTTCCCAGGCTTTCAGATCCATGGTCCCTGATCCGGGCAGTTCCAGTATTACTCTCTTTGCAGCTGCCGATATAGCGGGCCATCCGATAGTGTCTTTCAGCGTATCGTACACCAGAAAGAACAACCGCTTGCCAGCTGTCACAGGGCGGGTAACGATCCCCAGGTGACTGCCTATTACATGGGTGAGCCCCTGGAAATTAGAACCCGTGAAAGACAGATCTCCTTTTCCTGATTTTCTGCGGTCAGATGCATGTTCGTTAAACGTTCCCATTCTTATGACATTTTCGAGCTCGGGGTCATCCAGGCTGACTGTTCGGAAATCCAGCCCTCCCGGTTCAGAAATCGCAGCCATGGTTTCATTTAACGTCCTGTATCCGGTAACATAGTGATGTTTTCCAGCTGCCAGTTTAAACAGATTACGCTGGACATGTACTGCTTCAGCCTCAAGGAGCGATTCAACAATATTGCCTAATGGCCGCTCGGAGGCTCGTACCGTATTTTTTGAAGTAATGGGGACAATAAGAATCAAACTGAGTGCAAAAATGATTGCATTCGAATATTTCCATGATCTCTTCATCGCCTGCTCCCTTGTCTGGTACTGCCTGAACCTCATGCCAGACTATGGAGCAAAGCCCATACCACATACTTCGGAAAACTGTGGAATAGTTAACTATCAGTAATTAAAGGGTTTTTCCGACCTACATCGGATATAGTCCCTCGCATTTGGGAAATCAGGTTCCCAACTTTCATGAACCAGTGTAACCGGGATTACCCGATGCGAGGAACGATCAGCATGGGAGCTTGGGGGGATTTGAAGAGGACCGTTTGACACGGCGACACCCTTCGACGCGTTTCACTTGCTCAGGGCAGGCGGGGACTCGGAGACACCCTTCGACAGGCTCAGGGCAGGCGGGGGACACGGGGGACAGTGAGCGGTGAAAAGTGAGCTGCTTATGCTTTACGATTCACAATTCACGGTTCACTATTCACGGCTTCTTAACGGCTCTTTCCTTGATTTTACCTCCTTGTGACGATACCCTGACCTATATTTGTTGGGGGTTTTCTATGAGCGGTATAAATTTTTTGGCGGTTAATTCTTACATCGCCCTGGTCGCCGCGGTGGTGAACTTCACATTGGCCATCCTGACCATACTCAGAACCTCACGCGAGACAGTTTACGTCACATTTTCCCTCATCTGCGCGGGTGTGGCCTGGTGGAACTTCTGGGATTTCATGGTCTATGCGTCTGGAAACCCCATCTGGCTTCCCCTGGGCCTGAACGTCGACACCCCCTGGAAAAACATCGTCGCCATAGGATCCACACTCGCAGCGGCGGTCCTCTTTCATTTCACCGTCGCTCTTGTCGGCAGGCTAAAAGGTAATATTCCATGGGTCACACTGGCTTACGTTTTTGCGATCCCCATTGCCCTGAGCCCGGTGGCTGCCCTTTACAGCGAACCCATCAACCGTTTCTGGACAGGGAAGGGCTGGAACCTGAGCTTTTTCATCCTCCTGTTCCCCTTCATGCTGGCCAGCTTCATCCTCCTGACCGGTGCTTTCCTGAGAAGCCGTGGAACGGATGAGGGGGGCTGGTTGAAGTTCATTCTGGCGGCCCTGGTCATCCAGGTTACCACCGGCATGACCGACCTCTTTCACAAGATCGTTCCCGCCCTTCCTCCCCTCGGTCACCTCGGAAGCGTCATCGGACCAATCGTGTTCGCCACGGGAGTGTACCGCCATCGAAAAGCCTTCGACGTGCTCGCGCAGGCCCAGAGTAAACTGGAGCTGATAAGCCGTATGGCTGCTGAGGTGGCCCACGAAGTCAAGAGCCCCCTGACCGCCATCAAGGGCGTCGCCAGGCTCCAGGCCGGCACAGCCGATGTGCCCGACGCGGACCGTACACAACAGTATCGGGAGATAATGACTGAGGAGATCGAAAGAGTTGAGAGTATCTTAAGCAACCTTCAGGACCTTACCAAGCCAATGAAGATCGTGAAGGAGAAGGTGAACATCAACGCTCTCATTAACAAGACACTTCAGCTTACGAGCCTGGACGAACTCGGTCTGGATATTTCTTTCGAGGACGGTGAAAAGATCCTTCAGGCAGAAGCAGACCCATCACTCCTCAAGCAGGTCATTCTCAATATTGTCAGAAACGCCTCCGAGGCCTGCGAGCGGGATGGTAAGCTTGAGATAAGGACCTTGCTGGATCACGATTTTATCCGGATCGAGTTTACCGACGATGGACCGGGCGTATCCGAGGAGGATCGATTAAGGATCTTCGAACCTTTCTTCACCACGAAGAGCTCGGGATTGGGACTGGGACTCGTTGTGATTTCAAGGATCGTTGAGGCCCATGGCGGAAGGGTCTTCATGGACAATGTACAACCAACTGGAGTCAGAATAACGATCCTGATCCCACGTTAAAGCAGCCAGATGGTGTGATGGAGTCGAGCAAATAGTTGCTACTGACAGGAGGAAAACAGTTGACTACTGACTTTGCCGGGAAAGTGCTTCTCGTGGACGACCACCCCAACGTTCTCGTCGTTCTGCAGGATCTTCTGGAGAGGGAGGGGTTTAAGGTTCTCACTTCCGGAAATTACCATGAAGCCCTTCCCTTTGTGGAGGGCGAGGATCTGGATGTCATCATCACCGACCTGAAGATGCCGGGAAAGAGCGGGATGGATCTTCTCAACTACAGCCGCAAGAGAAGACCGGACATCCCAATCATCATGATCAGCGGCCACGGTGATATAGAAGCTGCCGTCACTGCCATGAAGAATGGCGCTTTCGATTTCATCAGCAAACCGGTTGACGAAACTGAACTCATCCCTGTTATTCGCAGAGCCCTTACCGAGTCGGGGTATAATCGGAAGATAGTGTCGGACTTTTTCGAGGAGAGGGAGGATTTTGATCCCGGTTTCATCGGTTCAACACCTGCAGTCGATGAGATCTTCCGAACTGTCGGCAAGATCGCCCCCACCGATTCAACTGTCCTGATCACGGGAGAAACGGGCGTTGGCAAGGAACTCATCGCGCGTGCCCTCCACCTGGGCAGCACCAGAAAAGGGGCGCCCTTTATCAAGGTCCACTGCGCCGCTATCCCCGAAACCCTGGTAGAGAGCGAACTTTTCGGATTCGAAAAAGGGGCTTTTACGGGAGCTATCTCCCCCAAACCCGGGCGATTCGAACTGGCTGACGGCGGAACCCTTTTCCTTGACGAGATCGGTGAGATCCCCCTCTCGGTCCAGGTCAAGCTTTTAGCGGCCCTTCAGGACCGTTCTTTCGAGAGGGTTGGGGGTGTAAAGACCAGGAAGATCGATATCCGCATCGTTGCCGCGACTAACCAGAACTTGCATACCATGGTTAATGAGGGCAGTTTCAGACCGGATCTGTTCTATCGACTCAACGTGGTTCCCATCTCCATACCGCCGCTGAGAGAAAGAAAAGACGACATCCCGTTACAGGCAAAGCATTTCCTTGAGAAGTTCGCGCTCCGTTACGAGAAGATGATCGAATCGATCCCCGATGAAATCATCACTGCTTTCCTGGCTTACAGCTGGCCGGGCAACACAAGGGAACTGGAGAACGCCATGGAACGGCTCGTGCTCCTGTCCGATGGGCCTGTCCT